>WLWD01003914.1_pt1 | contig 73828 bp, 37 predicted proteins | sample 6712731 | NCBI WGS metagenome assembly WLWD01 (sample SAMN12718690, study PRJNA576275) | sponge metagenome | isolation source: marine sponge | host: Mycale hentscheli | place: New Zealand: South Island, Marlborough, Capsize Point | collected 2014-11-01
TAGTTTGATTCATGCTTGATATGGTTAATTCATGGGTTGACGAGTACAAATAAGAATTGTGTGTGCATGATGTGGGTATACTTCAGGTCATGCGAGGTGAATAGCTGTGTAAAGGGCGTGGCTGTGAATAACTATTGTGTGAGCAATCGGATTCTCTGCTGGCAAGAGTGAGACATTCTAATGTTATCTCTGGGAAGTTCACAAGTAAGTAGCTACATTACTTTTTTTGCAAGTAGCTACTTAGCTAGTGGTTAATGTGTAAATTAAATAAACATTATTTTTTTTAGGTATGTTTAGCTCTTTACATAGTTAAGTGGAGTATTATTCACATTGTTTATATGATCACATACTTACCTTAACTCTCACTTCTAGCTCTCTCATACCATCATGTGAATGCTTGCTAATATTATTATACTATATCAGTAGCTAGCTAAATACATGCATAGTGGTTATAGTAGATAATCTAGCAACTAAATCAATTCATTTTGCATCTATTATTTTTTTAGTAATAATAGTTATTAAAAAAATGTTATTATTTTATTTCGTTATAAATCTTAATTGTTAAAAATCTACGTGCCATTATTCATCCTATTTATGGAAGGAAAACTGTGTTTAATCTTCACACAAGTTAAAGCTACCTTCATTATTAGTTGCATTCATAGCCATGTCCAGGAATTCTTATGTCTTTTGACTCTTCAGTGTTGCTAGTTTCATAAAGGTTATCACTAGATTAAGAATAACAAGGTCATTTTGAATTAATACCTCATTAAATCTTGTCGTTTTTGCTTGCCACTGATGCCAAACCACATGAGCTCCTTGGTGCAATTCATTTAGTAGGTCAGTTTTACCCTCGGAGGGCGTGTAGCTACCAGTGGTGAACGCATCTGACATAAAGTTGTAGTTTACTTGACGACACTAATCAAATGAACAGAGGTCTCAGGTCAGGCAGTAACTAAGATTGTAGTCGGTGGCTAAGACCGTCGTTCCTGTGTTGTGCATCATCGGAGGTATTTATTGTAGCTAGCTATGAGGTATGAAATAGAGCTACATAAGTAACTACTCTGTAAGTGTCTGAGTAGTATAGAACCGCCATTACTTTAGCTATATCTATGTATGGCAAATCTTTCTAACATATATACTTAAAAATTACTAGTGTGGGCTGTTAATGCAATTCAGTTTCTTGGGAGGGTATTGTTTGTTATCTCTTAGGTCACAGCAGGGAAATTTCCTGTTTCTCATTCATCTCCCACATACAATTTCACCACAACCTCCACTTATAAACACTGTACAAATCTATATTAATATTTTCACTTTCATTTTTACTCTTTTGAACTTGGAAATACATAGCACAAACTCATTGTTGTGGAGGAAAAAGATGAAAATACCACAATAACACACAAGTATTATATGTTTTCATCATAAAAGCTACTTCTTCCAAATAAATAATCCACCGACTTCCTGAACTGACACAATCACATACATAGCAGACTAGTTAGCACACCCGAAGGAGATCATGTGACCTGCATCTATTGATTTCACAGCGTTTTTATAATTGTAGTAACCATGCTAATTGAAGTTTATAATTTTCCTTGATTTCCTTGATGAGAAGCAGGAAATTTTCCTGCTATGACCCCAACAATATAATATATAGCTATATATATAATATCTCAAGAATGTAGAAGAAACTTTTACTCCTTTTATTTTCTCCCTGCCTGGTGGAAGAGCAATTGTATTAGAAAATATTCCGAGTTCTTGTTTGAAGTGCTTGCCTAACTTTATTTCTGACAGGTACTTTTTTAAAATTAGGAAAAATTAATCCATTAAAAAAGTTTATGCAGGCAAACCCCTTTCTGCTATTATGTGATCTTGACATGGGTCTTGAAATATACAACATAATGTCTTAGCTTGTATTAGTATATGTAGTAACAATATGGTATATTTAGAAGATATTAAACAGATTATATATATAAATATATATAAGTATATTCATAGCTTCAATACTTGCTCCGAATTATATTGTATTATTTTGATTGATTCATAAGGTGAAACTTTTATCAGCAGACCATAAAAGATGATGTCATAATAAATATAAATTTGTATTCATTTTGTGTTTTGTTAAAATATGGCCAGCCTGAGGAGAGTGTCTAAAGCCATGGCAGACCAACCCACAGACAAGGTAGAGTTGTTACAATTAGCAAGTATTCCACCACACCAGTGGTGCTTGATGTATTAACTTATGCAATAAACTCCTCTACCACTTGGTTCTTCTCTCCACTGTAGTCATAGACTACAGTTACCAAATGGGCTCAGTTTTGCGTGAATAAACACACACCATCGTTGTTACTGACAGAAATACATATTATTATTTAAATAGCTACTACAGTAGTACTCTATAGCAGAAGTGTAAGAGAGTGAGTGCTCCAATTTATATTTAAAACAAATTGGTTATATTTCAATGGATCAATCCATGTGATTACTTTTATGTATGGTTCTTTTTGCAGGTAGACTTACTTCATCCTCTGACAAAACTGCAAATGGAAAAATGCTATGGTATTAAGCATGACTGCATTTCTCGGCATTGTGCGATACTAAATGATAAAGTAGCAATAATGACTTCTCATCATTATGCATTGTCTAGTGATGTTGTTCATATCTCCTGTGTTGATTTGAAGTCATGGAAAACTGCTACATTACCATATAGCAGTATGTCTCTCACAACATACAGGTCCCAGTTTGTGGCAGTGGGTGGATGGGATATCTCTAGTGGAAAAATCACCAATCAATTGTTTACTAGTGATACAGGACTAGAGTGGCAGCCATCACTGCCTCCCATGAGAACTAAACGATGTGATGTTTCCTGTATTAGTACTAGATCTCCACATGTACTAGTAGTAGCTGGAGGGCTTGGTTATAATGCTGTTACCTTAGATATAGTGGAATTACTGTTAGAAGAACGGTGGCATACTGTAGATCCATTACCTAAACCATGTTGTGGTATGACTGCAACACTCCACCAAGATGAAGTGGTATTTACAGATAGGAAATCAGCCACTATATTTAAGTGCGACTGTACCTCACTCATCTCATCCTGCACAGAGTCCAGTACCACCACTGAAGACACTCCACTGTGGACACTCTTAGTGGCACCTGATAAATACACTACTACTATCTCGTATTCCTCACGTCTAGTCGGTATACATCGTTATGGTATTGTTAGGGGGTATTGCAATATTAACCAGTCCTGGATAACAGTTGCTAGGTTCAATGGTGTTTATATACGTAGAGCAGCTGTGCTGCCTACTGGAGATCTGGTCATAGCTAATGCAAATGGAATGTACAGAGTGAAGGTATCAGGTGAGTAATGAATTATTATGCAAATGATAAGCGATGATACAATTTCAAAATATTTAGTCGTCACTATAACATGTTTATTGTTTAGTGTCTTCCTATCACCCAGACAACAAGTTCATGTCTAATGTCCTGTTCAGACTAGAGGCAGTAATGGGTATTCAGATAGTATCTGTATTGGCCAGCAGTTACATCTCCAAATTAACATCATCTGTAGTGAGTGAACTACAGCAAGAATTTGATGACGAAGGAAAAAATATAGCATTTCCTAACCCACTTATTGATCCTATCCGCTATGTAGAGGAAGTAATTGCCCAGTGGTCTAGAGGACATAGTGATCGTCTTCCAACATGGAGACAGTTATTTTTAGTATTACAAGATATTGGAGTTCCAGAATTGAGTCAGCAAATGGAGGCTTTCATGAAAGGTAAAAATATCTGCAACTGAAGATATTTGGGGGCAAATAACGAAAACATGAACTGAGTAACTAGAACTTAATGGAAGGGATCTATTTTCAAAGAGGGATAATATGTAGGAGAAATGACTATACATAAGATAACGAGACAAAATTAAGTCAGAGTTTCAAGAAAAGAGTCAGAAAGGGATTTTTTTTTGTTACAGTGATATACTAGACAAAGTGACTTGAACTTAGTTTGAGACTTAGATTAGATACACTGAGTGGACAATATAAAATATACTTGTCCACTCAGTGTAAGTCTTTAATATAAGTCTTTCAGCTTCTTATTACAGCCATGAATTAAGTGGAGTGGATATTAATTGATGATGACTTATTATTGTTTTTGTTTATTGTTTAATACTAAGTAGCTTTGAAATGATGCTTTTCTTGTGATGTAAGCTATATTGTGCACTGTAGACTCTCGGATTGTTTAATGATAATTATTTTTAATAACCCAGTGTTTCCTGTATGTAAACTCGCTTGGTAATCTGCAGTATGCTAAGAACACGGCTTGATCTCTGACAAATGTTTAATTGAGTCAACCACTTTAAGTAATGTGCATGTCCATAAATCTTCTCAAATTTGAATATTCTAGCTTGGCCTAGTTCAATATATTACCGTTTTTCATGTCACAGTTACGAATAACAGTTTATTCAACTAAGCATTTAAATAAATAAGCCACATAATCAACCTGGAGAATGAAACTGGTACTTAATATTTGTGATATTTAATGTAATTTTGCCAATGACTAGAAACTTTTTTTATACAATTATATATTTATATAATAGTACTACCATAACAATATCTTCTAGTAATAATTTATTTCTTTACAGGTGATGCACCGTACATTCATGCTTATCGCCACTTCATTTCCACTAAAGATGTCCTAGAGATGCTATTCCTCAAGTTTCTCTTTCTTGGTCAGCCACGACGAGGTAAAACTACAGCACGTCGTCGTCTTATGGGAGAGATCATAGATCTGATGTCTGCTGGAGAAGCAGATCAGCCTCATGCCAGCACAGGTGCAGTTGAGTCTGGCCATGACATGATAGTCCAGGGTCATGCAGGCAACACTGCAGTCATTACTGGACGCCAGTGGTCAGCACACAATCTCACTGATGAAGCACGTATGTTGTTCCACAACTTTGTAGACTGCATGCAGTCACAACCCACTATAGTGGAGCAAAGTCCAACTTCAGGAAGTCAGCCTAAAAATACAGTAGCTGTTAATACTGCCACTGAAGTTCAGGCCAGAGCAGTTGTTAATTCATCTCAAAAAGAACCAGAGCCAGGACTTGTGCAAAAGTTGTTCTCCAAATTCAAATCACTCATGTCAAGTTCAAAAAAGCCAAATGATATTCCTGAAATTAGATCTCTCTTTAAGGAGTTAGTGAGAATTCTGAGCTTTGGAAAGAGGTAAAGCAATCATTTAGAGCATTCATTAGAATGGAAGACACTGGAGGTCAGCCTGAGCTCATGGACATGCTACCAGCACTCACTGTAGGACCAGGTCTCTATTTGCTGTTCTTTAGCTATGAATGTGACTTGAAAAAACATTTTGATGTGTTCTATCAAAATGCTGCAGGTGAGACTACAGAACTTGAGAAGTCCACTGTTACTTTAGAAGAAATGCTTCTTTCTTCTCTTTCTAGTATCTCTTGCTCCACCTGCTTAGGTCATACTATTAGTCCAGATCAAGCTAATAGCACTGAGATGAAAGATATTTTAGATTCCTCAAAGTCTGTAGCTTACATAGTAGGCACTCACAAAGACAAGGTCTCAGAGGAATATGTATCTAGCTTTGACAAAAAATTATAAAAGGTCATTCGAGATACAGACTTTTTCCAAAGTGATTTAGTTCAATTTTTTTTCTGAAGACAAGCTAATTATCTCCATGGACAACATGGGGGGAGGCAAAGATGAAGTAAGTCAAATTCGCAAGATATTGGAGGATGCAATGGAGAAGCACTTCAAGAATCTTAAAATTCCAGCTGTGTGGCTTCTGTTTAGTCTGTGTCTTCGTATGAGACCTGCTTGTCACTGTCCAGTTCTTTCAATATGACACCCTATGAGACTAAAGCAGCTCTGTGGTTTCTTCATCACCTTGCAGGTGTAATGATGTACTTCCCCTATGTAGCTGGTTTAGAAGACCTAGTCATCATAGACATCCAGGTAGTGTATGAAAGTGTTACATCTGTTATTCTCAAAGCAATGAGTTCTAGCAGCGTAGGACTTGCAACAGCAGAGAAATTCAGAAAAACAGTTCAGTTTTCTTTGCAAGATCTTTTGTCAGCTACTAAAGCTTCAGAAGATCTTATTTCACCTCAAAAACTGGTAACACTTCTAGAGTATCTCCACATCATAGCTAGAATTGTATATTCCAGCTCCACACCATCATCAGTAGCTACAGATGATGTGTACATCATGCCTTGTGTCTTACGCAGTGCCAGTAGAGAGACTCTGGATGCAATTTCCAGAGACAAGTCTTGTCCATTGTCTATAGCTCCTCTGAGAGTGCGCTTTGTTTGCGGGTTTGTACCTATTGGAGTATTCCCAGCTCTGACAGCTAGCTTCATAGGAAATCACGAATCATTTGAACTTTTACAAACAAGTCTTATGAAAAACAAGGTTCAATTCTTGTATGGTTCTGGCTGTGCTCTGATTACATTACTAGCACGTCCCAAATCTTACGAGATTGTAATCACAGAACTTCCTAAAGGCAAATACGAGGCACACGTGTTGTGTGCAGAATTAAGGAAGGAGATAGAGGCCACATTTGAGAAGGTCAGTTCTCGCATGAACTACGGCAACTTCATGGACTATCAGTTTGGGTTCGCATGTCCAACTCATCCTGAGGAGGATCATGTGTGTGTAGTAGATAGAAGATGTTCCTCACCACAAGCTATGCTGTGCTTACAAAACTTGGACAGCAAAGTACCACAGGAAATGTTAAGTTGTCACAAAGTCCGGTTTGGAAAGGTGAGAGTTGTAGCTGAGTTCTTCAGTAGATTTTTTTCATTTGTTATTATTTTTTGTAGCATTTAGAAGTTTCACTTACATCACCATTACTGCGTCAAGCAGAAGAGCGGGACACTGCAGGTAAAGTATAAGTATACGTTTTGTTGCAAGATTTTAAATTACATTATTTAATGGTAGCTATTGATAATTTGTAATGTGTTATTATTATTACTTTTTTCTTGTTATAAATAGATAAGGTATTCTTTATTATGCCAATTGTATTGAGATTGTAATTGTAATATTTAATGATAGAATTTAGGACTCACTATTTAAATATCCGTTATTTAATTGTATCATCTGTCAATTGATTTCTTTTATATACATATTTTGTACCTTTATTTTTTTAGACATAGCAATTACTTTTTCGATTAAAGATGATTTTAAAGGTATGTGAATTTACATGTATTTATTGATAGTGTGCGCTATATAGTTACAACAATTCTAATGGCATAAATTAATGAAATTATTTGTTTTGTTTATTTATTTGTTTTGGAGTTATAATAATATTATAGTTATAACATTTCCATTTCTTATGGCATAAACTAATGAAATTATGTATTGTATTTTAAATTTGCTCTGTCTTTGTTTGTCTGTTCATTCAGGAAAAGATTTAAGTTTGCTGAATGTCCTCAAAGCTCTCAGTACAGTTCCTATGGACAAGCGTGAGGATGTTGGCTTAGCTCTAGGAGTGGAATTAGAGCAGATTAAAGTGTTTGAGGCCAATCATCCTAGAAATATAGACCGAGTTTGGAAGGAGGTCATTTCCTGTTAGTTGAACTCTTCATCCACCCACACATGGACTACATTAGCTCAAGTCTTGCTAGACAATGGCATGTCACATTTTGTCAAGCACTTTGCTAATTTATGAATCATTTTTCATTGTCAGTATGAACCACTGTATTTTATTATGTTTGTTTTTATTAGAAATTTTCAAATTATATTAAAAACATTATGACAAGACACATCCAATATTTGATCAGTGTGGGGCGAATAATATGATTTGGTGTTAAGGTATGTTCTTAGGTACCTGTGCTGTATGATTTTATGACTTGGTTTTGTAGTCATTTCAGTCAGAATACAATTATAGACTTCAGCTACATAGGTATAGGATGAAATAAGAAGCAGTAGCTAGTAGACTCTTACATTGCACCTATCATGACCTGAAACTGACAATATATTATAGAAACAGTAGGCACAAGTGCAAATTGGTAAAGATCATCAAATTCACCTGCATAACCATCATAACGGCAAGCAATTTGTGCTGAAAGGCAACAGAGGTATTCATAATATAAATTTTACTGATGGAAATAATTTATGACAAAAATTATAATAGAGTAAAAGTAGAACTTGCCCAAAAGTTAGAAGTAAGATTATTTTCAGAAACTCTATTGATTGAGAGTGAGTGACAGCATGAGCAGGGATACAAACAGCAACAAGTTACTGACCCCTCCACATGAAATTAGATGTGTTTGGAACATGGAAATATTTCTGATATTCATGCTAAGTGTGTAACATAAATGTATTTTTATTATTACAGCAACAATTGTAATAGCAATGTCTAATGTGTGATAAGTGGATACTGTACGACATGAGCACAGTGTTGATGTATTCTCAGAGTTGTCCTCAGACTGTTCTGTGTTCCATGACACATAAATAGTTCTATATCCTCCATTTTTTTCTTATAAGATCGAATACCAGACACGCATGCAAAAAAAATATCTGCATCTCTTCTGTGCAGCAGTCTTACTGCAGCTACCAGACTCTCTACAGTAGCAGTGTCTTCCTGGGGTACTAACTCACATAAATGAAATACAGGAGACGTACTATCATAGGCCATGGGATAATAATCATCTGGATATCTGTTGAGGGTTACTATTGTTAGTTTTTTGCAGTCTTTCAGAGCAGCAATCACTTGTATGGCACCTTCAGCATCGATATTATTATATGATAGTGACAATTTTTGCAAGAATGATAGCACTATTTGAACTGATATTGTTATCACTCGGGTCTAAGTCCTCCAGAACTATAAGATGGCATGTACTAATATTTGTGGCCAATGCTTTACCGCATGTGTCATTGATTGATTCTGTTGTCAGTGATCAGGTCTAAGGACTACAGTCTATTTAGGCAATGTACTTTATTAATGACATCTACCAGTTTTGAGTCTTCTGCAGAATATCTACATTTAATTGTAATTTTGTTCATATTATAATAAAACTAGAACTTTATGAGATGGAATATTATATGAATTTAAACTACCTAATATATTCTTCACTATCTGATCGCATACTTTGGGTTTCTGTTACTCAAAGGCAAGTTCTAATTCTGTATCATACATGACGTCAGGAATATCTGCTGTTAAATGTTTCTAGATATTATTTTTAGGTTACAGTAAGATCTTGTAAATATATTAAGTAATTTTTGTATAAATAAACTTTCACAATTAGCATACCATTTTGCCCCATTATACTTTATCATACAACAAAAGTTCTACGAAAGTAAATTTGAAACTTGTTTTATGGTGCATCATACTATAGTAACTCATATTTTTTACCCTAATTTCCACTTTAACAAGAAATCTCAAATAATAGTTTATTTGCTTGTGAAGGGACAATATTTCTTCAGTTTCTATATATGCTGGCCTACAACTATAACCTACTGACCTTTTGTAGCTAATTATACATGATATATTAAATGAGGGATAACGTTTTTTATATTTCCTTTTTAATTGATTTTTATGGACTTATACTATCCAAAAAGAAGTGCTCAAGGTTTTTTTTGTCATCATACAAAATGTCTAGTAATTATTGAAGTCTTCAATGCAAGTGATACTCGTGTTTGCATTTACTTGCATTATGTCAGTCCTTACTATTCTGGAATGAAATGATCTAGTTTGTGTTCAATTGATAGATTTTATAAGACAAGTCGCAATCATCACACGAGTTGTTTGGGGGCAGTGGCCTGTTCATCAACACTATCGTAAGTATACTGAGATGAAGTGGTGCTCAGCATCATGAAGTTGTGTCGGAGCTTGAAGATCTCAACGGAAGACTGGGAAGGTCTTTAGTTAGCACATACCTAAGTTTATGGTAATCCCAGTCTATCTAGTACTACCCTGGTAGTTGTACTTATGGCTGCACAAGTGATTGTGGCTTAGTGGCTATAGAGTACTAACAAGGTGAAAGGTAGTCAATAATTCTAATAGTGTTCATAGATCACCCTAATAGTTTGAACTAGCATACTATGTATGAGGTGGTAGAAGCCCCTAACTATAGTCTACTGCTCTATGAACAAACCAATCATTTACAGATTTGTTACATTGCATATATTCGTCCTAACTCTAATATGATATTCTATGCATTATATAAAGTCATTATTAAAGAGCATAAATACAGATAAGTGCACCAAGCTAATCCCAAGTCGATCAGTGTGGTTAGTTACAGTAGTAAACTAGTGGTCTGTGTGGGGGTTGTAGTGGTTCAGTTAAGTCAGGTCAAGAGAAACAAGAACAAAAAAATAATAATAAGAGAATCAGCAGAATATATTATTACTACTTACAACACATGTTCAACGTATGCATTTCTTGTGTAGGTTTATTTTGTAATAATTATAGATAATCTTGTAGTAAGAGAGATCATTTGACCCTAGTGCTATTTCATTCTTTGCCACATGGCTGCAACAATATTCAGTTTGATCTAAACAAACACAAGTGATGTTTGAGGAGAAAAGCTCCCATAGCCAAATTGCAACAAATGTAAATATAGGGTCATACCTGGTAACTCTAGGATCTTGTTCAGTAGCTCTATAGGATGTTGTTCAGTAGCTCTAGGGTGTTGTTCAGTAACTATAGGATCTTGTTCAGAAACTCTAGGATCTTGTTCAGTAACTCTAGGATCTTGTTCAGTAACTCTAGGGTCTTGTTCAGTAACTCTAGGATCTTGTCCAGTAACTCTAGGATCTTGTTCAGTAACTCTAGGGTCTTGTTCAGTAACTCTAGGGTCTTGTTCAGTAACTCTAGGGTCTTGTTCAGTAACTCTAGGAGCTTGTTTCAGTAACTCTAGGATCTTGTTCAGTAACTCTAGGATCTTGTTCAGTAACTCTAGGGTCTTGTTCAGTAACTCTAGGGTCTTGTTCAGTAGCTCTGAGGTCTTGTTTAGTAACTCTAGGGTCTTGTTCAGTAACTCTAGGGTATTGTTCAGTAACTCTAGGATCTTGTTCAGTAACTCTAGGGTCTTGTTCAGTAACTCTAGGGTCTTTTTCAGTAACTCTAGGGTCTTGTTCAGTAGCTCTGAGGTCTTGTTTAGTAACTCTAGGGTCTTGTTCAGTAACTCTAGGGTCTTGTTCAGTAGCTCTGAGGTCTTGTTTAGTAACTCTAGGGTGTTGCTCGTTAACTCTCAGGTCTTGTTCATAACTGTATTACTGTAATACCCACAGTGGAATGTCAACTATCTGAATGTCAAACAACCAAAACATTAATAAATTGAACAAGAAGAAAAGTCTGAATATACATTTAATTTTTTTCAGTCATGTTTCTGAATAAGCAGCCACCTTCAGACTTTGCTAGGATACTATGATTCTTGCTGAATAAAAAAAGAATGTTATTTTTCATTGAGGCTAAGCTTGTAATTTGCAAGTGGTTGGAGTGTACTCTCACAATATTGTAAACATGGAAATCTAGCACCACTGACATTCAGAAATGCGGGGTGAAGTTGGCAACTTTTGCTTTTAATATAGATAGCACTTTTGGATCCTTAATAAATATAGTGGCAAGAATTATTTCTTTTCACTGTTATGCACCCATTTTAATGATGAGAAGATTTTTCTTCTACAAACACTCCAATCCCCAATTAGTTCGGATAATTAATGCCCCACTACATTAACAATTTACTAAAATTTGTTCTACTGCTGATAGTGAATGTCTTGCTTTGCTTTGCTTGCTATTCATTCTTTATTCGTTATATTTTTTAACCCTTCAGTGTTGAATTGTCAGAGCAGACAGACAGACTCACAAATGGACGGACAGACGGACAGATGGAACAACCGACAGACAGACAGACAGACAGACAGACAGATGGACAGATGGATAAACAGACAGATGGACATATGGACAGATGGACAAACAAACATACAAACGTAACAACGGACAGATGGACAGACAGACAGACTGACAGATGGACAGATGGACAGACTGACAGACTGACAGATGGACAGATGGACAGATGGACAGACGGACAGATGGACAGACGGACAGATGGACAGACGGACAGTGTGACAGACGGACAGAGTGACAGATGGATAGATGGACACATGGACAGACTATAACCCTCTTGCACATGCATGCTGAGGGTTAACCCTTTAACCGCCAGGTTTACAAAGGTAAACTTACTTTTTTTTAATAAATTCAGGATTTTATTATTTACCATAGCAACAATACAAAAAATTGCTGTTAGCTATGATATGTTAATAAATAAAAAAAATGGAGGCTTGTTCATTAAATTTGAATAATTAACACCCCAACCACACTACTAACCACCTCGTTAAAATTTGAAATTCAAATAGGTGTAGGCAACTAAGTAATATTATGAATGCCTTTTTAGTGAAATTTTTCAATATTACAAAAGCATAACATAAAATAGAGTGAAACAAAAGTCCATCAATTGAAAATGAAAATGAATGTTAGAAGTTTACTAATGTGTGATATTTTTTGAAGCAGTTTCTTTCAGCAGCATTACAAAGATAAACTTTACAGTGTTCACATTGAATGCGTGATTGATGCCGAATCTTTACATGAGAAGAACCTTGGTTACGAGAAGAAACCATTACAAACATAACAATCACCTTTTTGCTAACATGTATAGGCCAATGCCCAAGATTCAAATTCAGCCTATCAAGTAATAAATGCTCAGCAGAACGAGGACGCCCCCCTACTCTCTGTCTGGAACAAAAGGAACCGATAAGTTCTTTGGCCAACTCTAGTCTAAATGAAAGCATGTTTCTTTTCTTTCGACCTCGCTGTAAATGTTCATTAGGCTTTAGCATTTTTTCCATCCATGCAAAAACTGTTTAGTATGCTTACTTCAATACAATAAAAAAATATACGTCGCCACCATTTTCTAGACTTTCTTCCCACATTATAGTAATTTTCTAACTGATCCCCTCTATCAACTCCTCTCATGTATGTCTGATAATCCTCTAAACAGGGAGGACAGGCCACATCTGCTAGACTACCATCTGCTTGCTTCCTCTTCACTGTAGGATTATGAATTCGCTCACCTATATGCATAGTTGAAAGAAAATACAGTGTGCGCTTGTCAATCCAGGAACAAGCAAGCAATGGGCCATTGCTAAGATACTTATAAGTACCACGATTAGCATCTATTGCTTTGATAATTAGCTCCTTCGGAAAACCAATTCTGTTAGGACGCACTGTACCACAAGCATTTATGCCATATTGTGTGTATAGTCGATGATACAATAGCGGGCTTGTGTAAAAATTGTCTGTGTACAGCTGTAATCCCCTATCCAAGCCATCCATTAGGTCTAACACAACTCTAGTACACAACCCTACATCAGTACTACTGTTATCCAAGCCTTTCCCAGTATAAACCTGAAGTCTTTTTACATAGCCAGTTGGAGAATCAGCTAAGACAAAAACTTTTATTCCCCACTTTGTAGGTTTGTTCTTCATGTACTGTTTGAATTTCAGCCTACCTTTGAATGGAATCATAGCCTCATCAATAGCACAAGACTGGTGTATTTCAAACTCAGATTCAAAAAGAGGACAAAGCATATCTAAAAGTTTCCGCACCTTGAACAGTTTATCATGACCAACCTGACCATATGGAATGGCATTGTTATTGTCATTTAGATGTAGAAAGCGCCATAATTGTAGAAATCTATTTCTGGGCATTATACTACTTATGCCTGGAGTATTTATGAGAGGATAGTTTGTTGACCAATATAACTCTAATCGAGGAAGCCTAACAATTCCCATCAAAATCAATAAACCAATAAATGCTTTTAGTTCATTTTCAGTCGTATCTATCCATGCACCACTACCAGAGTTATTGGCTACAAAAGAATTGGCATAACGATTTGTTTCCACTACTATCAATTCCCATACTTCATCAGTAAATAATCGATAAAATAAATCTCCAGGGGTACTCTGGGAAGATACTGAAGGTGAAGTTGGACCAGGCTTTTTGGCATATTGACAAACAAAAGAAGTTGGTTCTTCCTTCTTCCATGTAATGCCAATTTCATGAAGTATAGCTGCAGTACTAGCAGATACATGGCTAGAAATTCTCCTACCTTGTGTTTGCACTCCTCTCCTTCCCCTTCCTCTCCTTATGCCCCTCCCTCTTCCTCTCCCTCTTCCTTTTGTTCTACCCCTTCCTCTGCTCTTTTTTATTCTCCTGGATGTTGTACCCCTGCAGGTAGGTGATTTGGCCACAGAAGTATCCATGGAGAATTGAGAAGAGTCATCACTTCCATGAGTAGTATCCATAGAGGATGGAATGGAGTCATCACTTCCATGACCAGAAACAACAGAATTATCAGACTCATGCCCTGAAATGTACCATATTTTATTATGAACTAGAAGCTCAAATGTTAATTCTAGTATACCTGGTAATTCAAATATATGATCCTCAATAGTTGTGGACTGATTGCTAGCTTCATAATCATCCTATTCTCTACTGGTATCATTATCAGAAACATCAAAATTGCTATTGAAAGTAAAGCTTATAACCTTACTGTTGTTAATTATCTAGTTATTATACATGAGGTTTTTTAGGATTTTTTTGTGCTCACTGCAGAGGTTTGGTTTAATGACCTATTGTGTGAGCATCAGAGTTGGTTACAAACTCAAAAGCTAAACAAAATAATGCGAGTCATTCTAGTATCTTCTTGGTTAATCAAAAAAATTATTACCATGACCGCGATACCATGGAGCAACGAAGGTGTTAATTAATTTTATTTGTGCTCCCAATCAGGATTTTAGAGTGAGCACATGTGTACATAAATGTAATTTCTAATAAATCAGATTGTAAAGAGGGTGACAAAAAAAAAATATACAAATATTTTTCTGTGACAATATTTAGACAATATTATTAAGTACATGGACTATTTCACTTGTAGTGTATAATAGTTTTGTATCGACATGAGCACAGGGTCGATTCATTCTCAGAGTTATCTTCAGACTGTTCTGTGTTCCATGACACATGAATAGTTCTACATCTTGAAGATATATCTCAACCGATTTCTAGAAGTTCTTCATTCCTGATACGCATGCCTAAGTGAACATCTGCATCTCTTCTGTGCAGTCTTACTGCAGCTACTAGACTCTCTACAGTAGCAGTGTCTTCATGGGATACTGTATCTAGTAATTGAAACCCAGGAGACATGTGATAGTTCGTGACATAATAATAATCAAAAGTTTTGTAAATCCTCACAATTTTTAGTTGCTGGCAGTTCTTCAGAGCAGCAATCACTTGTATGGCACCTTTAGCATCAAGGTTATTTTCTGATAGTGACAATTGTTGCAGCTTTTTAAGCTGGTGTAGTTCAGAGGCTAGAATGACGGCGCTGTTTGAAGTGATGTTGTTATTTCTCAGGTCTAAGTTCTCCAGATCTAGATGGCATGTACTAATATTTGTGGCCAATGCTTTACAGCATGTGTCATTGATTCTGTTGCCAGTCAGGTCTAAGGACTTCAGTCTAGTCAGATAGTGTATTTTATTAATGACATCTACCAGTTTTGAGTCTTCTGCAGAATATCTACATTTAATTGTAATTTCGTTCATATTTTTATCAGTAAAGAATTGCAAGCAGCTGGCTAGTTCCTGAACTCCATTTGAAGTCAAGTCTTTAAATTTAATTGATGAATTCTTCCCATTAAAATGTACTATAGCTTTGATGAACTGAGATATGCCAGTAGATGAAGTGTACACATCTGAGTCCATCTATCAGGTACTCACTCTCTTCAGCTGTTAAGTCACACAAACTAAACTGTATCTGTTTGATTCCTGCACACGATTTTAATATATTCAAAAAATATTTCAGTGATCTTTGATTTGTTATAGGAGTGAGCAGAGATAAATATTGCAATTTCTTTATTTTCTGCTGATAAATTTGTTGGAATACATGATCCATATCAATGTCTCGTTGAAATACAAGTGTTAAGTATACAATATGTTGAGGAGATGTACAAATGGTGTAGATTAAAGCTGGAACTTGATGAGATGGAATAGCAAATTGTGCTATCTCACCATTGCTATATATCATTATCTGATCACATACCCTAGATTTCTGGGACTCAAAGGCAAGTTCTATGTTACTTTCTATTTTGAGGTGAGGAATAGCTGCAGATTCAAATGTTTCTAGACCAAAGTAAAACTTCCAGAAAGTCATAAAAGAGTACTTTTCAACCTCTATGTTACAGTCTGTATAAGATGTAAGTTTTTCTATTATTTTGCATTTCTGCCCTTCATCTGCATTTGCTACATAGCATGCAGCTAGAAATTCTTGCAGTGTTAGGTGAAGGAACATATAGGAGGTGCTCTTTCCGCTAAGCTGAGTTGTACGGTTACAAGAGACAAGACCTAAGGACCAGTCTCCACGAGAATTGGTGTCTTTTTCAGATAAGAAATTTATTTGTTTGGCATTGATAACATGATTATTAGATACAATCATGATGAAAGCAAGGGAACATAGCTTGTTGAATTTCTCTTGAAGATCTTCTGGTAATTCGTTTAAGGAGTGAATTTCTATTTCCATTTTGTTACGTTTAAGGTAGCGTAGTATCATTGATCTAGCAAACTCTTTGTATATATTTGTTTGTGTGTTAGGAAGCTGTCCTCTCTCTGTCTGGTACACAAAACAAATGATGGCAGCATGTATAGGTAAGTAGCACATGTGGAATACATTGGGATGCAACTCTAGATACTCCTTCAGATGTGCTGGCCCATGTGGACTGTCAGATGAAAAATCAAAAGGAAAATTATCAATGTATTGCAAGATTTGGTGTTGAGTAAAGCCAGAGACTTCGATTTGCTGTGTTATGACATGTTGATTCAGTCTTCTTGTAGCTCCAGGACGAGATGACACAATGATCATAGACCGAGGAAGGTATTTTTTGTGGAGCAATTTGAAGACTACTGACTTGTACTCTTCTTTAGGGTTGTACTCATCTAGCCCGTCAAACACAAAGCACACACCTTTTCCGTTGGATTTCTCTACTTCTGAAAAGACTGTTGTAAGGTTTTCATCGCTGCTGTAGAAGTGTTTCAGAATACTAGATAGAGTAGCTTCATATTGGAAGTCATTACCTAACATACGGAGTGAGACAAGAAACACTAGTTTAGTTTCAGCTAATGACTTTCCTTTTGTCCAGTGTTTGATAATTTTATTTACAAGGGTAGTCTTCCCACTGCCAGGATGACCTTCTACCAGAATTAATGCTGCACTTTGGAATGTACCAAAAAGTTTTTCATACTCTATAAAGAAGTTTGGTTCTGGGACTTGAGCATGTTTTCTTCCATGATGGTGTTGGCTAGTTTTTGTGTTTTGAGTGTTAGGTTTGTTGAGAACTAAGTTTATGAAAGTTTCAGTTCCCACTGGAGGCCAATCTTCATTTTGTAATACTTGTATGTTTTCTGAATACAGGTCTAAAAGTGTTTTCTTTGCTACAGGATGGATGACAGTCAGTGTCACTTTGTTACTGACTATTTCTCTCTCCTGACTCCTCACACAACATGTGTACTCACCTCCCAGTCCCTGGTGGACATGGTTTATAGTTAGTATGTCATCATGGATACCAGAAAACCATTGACAGTCATCCAATGGCTGTTTATCTCTGTTCCACTGGTAAGACACGTTCTCTTTGTGATTAGCTTGTACTAGAAGGAGGGTTGACTTACCATCTTCTACTTCTACTTTGCGAGGGCTCTGATGGGATATTGTGAAGTCTAGTTTAGAATCATCAGTTCTCCTTTTGTCAGGAATTATCTTTGGTTTCTCTAAAGAAGTGAATTTTTCTTTAACCTCTTCAGCTAATCTATCTTGTCTCAAGAGTTCACTCCTCAGAGCCTTAGTGAGTGTACTAATAGATGGGGGCGTGGCACTACCTTTAGACAACCATACTGACAGCACTTCATATAAGCTAAACACGTTGTAATATTGCTTGCAATTCTTTATCTGGTAAGGTGACAGATCTAAGGCTGTACCTAGTTCTTCCCAGTCAGAACTAATATCGACTAGTGTCTGTACTATCCATTGGAGGTCATCCGAGGTTAAAGGGTCATCAATACTCCTACTTACAGTTTCAGTAGGTTTTTCTTCCTTTGAGCAACTTCTCCTCAGGTACTCACTGAGTGATTGTTCTCCCCAGCTCTCTAGAAGGCTCAGGAACTTGCCCCACCCACTCCCATCTTGTTGGATTCTCTGTGCCACTAACCTGAGTAGGTATCGGAGCCGGAGTTTGTGGTCCACATTGCTGTGGTCCAGACTTGAGAACTGGTCCATCATGGAGTCTGAGATCAGACATCGCTGGAACATCTCGTCAGACAGATCTACTACATCCTTAGATTTGATCACAGATAACACCCTGTCTTCATTATCCTTGAGAAACTTGGCTAGTTGAGCATTAGCTACTTCAGTGGGAGTAGACATTTTCTTCCTTCTCTTTGTGGTGTTGTTCACTTCCTCTCACTAGCCTAATAAGGCAATGCTCGTATGCACGTGAGCTTTATGTAATGGGTTCTTGGCACATCTGCAGTTGGGATTGTCTTAGTTGAGCGGTAAACCCAAACTATGTTATAAAGGAAGTGGGTCAAGTTCAAGTACTCTTGTACAGATAAGAGCTGCCAAGCTAATCCTCCCAAGTCAATTCAAGTGGTTGGTTACAGTAGTAAATTAGTGGTCTGTGTGGGAGTTGTAGGGATTCAGGTCAAGAAGGAGGACAAGACCATTAATGCAATTTTTATTATGAGAATTACACCTTCCCCAACAACTTTATGGGCATGCTAGTTAGCACACAATAAAATTTTGATAGTGATAGGGGATTGATATATCTCAATAGACATGTTAGCTATCATTCCTTGCTCTTCTTTATGCAAATTGATTTATAATACTAGAAAAGTTATGAAATATTTATGATTGATATTGAAATTGATTAATTAATTGAATTATAATATGATAGATGGTTGAACTATACAACTTAGTTGCACACATGGCAGTGATGGTGGTCCGGCTGCCACACGGGTTCTTTACCGGTTGCAGATGGTCTGGTTGTCTGAATTCTCAGCAAATTGTTTAATATAATTCAAATGGTTCAGATAATTCAAACAAATCAAAGTGCAGCCATTCTACAAATCTCTAGACTGAACTGCAGTGAGTCTAGGTATAGTTCTTTATATAGGAATTAGTTCAAACATACACACATATAGATGTGTATATAATAAAAAATTAATTATAGTCAGAGTTCGATGTTACCAACAATTCAGTTTGAGTGGGATTCGCCGTTGGTTCTTCATTTAATCAAATTATCACCGTCAGGAAGCTCTGGGGTTTCTCTGTTGTTGTAGGTTCTGTGATGGGGAGCCTACCCTGACAGGTGGTGAATACTGTCACTGTCAGTGTTGCAACATTTCTGATGGTACCACTCTTTACTTATGCTGCACTGATACTGATGTTCCTAATTTTGTATACTTATTCCAGGACAAACAGCATACACAGTACACCTGAATTTCTTTCTCGGATAATATTCTTGACCTTGCTAAACGATATTTTCTTTGACCTGATCGAAACGGTGTGACTTTAAAATTCTGAATACACTGGAGAAAGTGGCTTTGCATGCCATCCTGATGGCAAGTTTGAGTGTGGGGATCAAAGCCCATACACAGCTAATAGTTCATACTCATTACAGCCAATCTGTCGCTGTACATTGACATGTCTAACTATAAAGCAATTTTTTGAACTTTTAAGTATTGCAGCTAGCTGCAGCTGAAGGCAATGCAAATTTATAGTTTAGTGTAGGTGTGCTGTCATAAATATCCACATATCCCTCAGGAGAGAATATTTTGGAAGTGCATACTATTGATCTTTGACGTGAATAATTTGAACACAATTCTTGCTTGGTGATGCCAACTTCATAATTGCTTCCAATACTACTATATCCTGTAATCCATTTTGAGATGGAAATTTTATTCTCAGCAATATTTTAGTTGTATTTATAAATTGATCATTAAGCCATTGCTCAGAAGTTTATTCTTGCTTATCCTTTAATGTCAATAAGTCTTGCTTCCAAGCTATCGGTGAGGGGGATGGAGAGATTTCAAGACTCGGAGTGATTGAGCATGAAGTCAGCAAAGGAGCACTTGTCTTTTATGTATACTGCCGGGTTTCTGTAGAGCACTTATCACTAGCAATAGAAGTTGATGATCTGTACTTATGTTATGTACAGGTGGTGTCTCTACAGCACTGATGTCTTGGTATTCATACTCGTGCAAGCATGTGTTATTAGCTAAGCTATCCATTGCTCGTGATTGGGCATGGCATCAAGTTCAATATAAAAATATAAAAATCAAATAATGGTAAAAAGTTCAGCTAAACATTTTTAGCTATAGAAAAAAATATAATTATCATGATTCTACTTTCATGTCTGAGATCTTACAGAATTGACCAGTAAACTGAATTGAAAGTAAAATATTAGTACACCTAGTCACATGGAAATATTTTATGTTGTATATATATATTAATTTATACATATATTCTCATTTTCTATTCAATATTTTTAGAAGTAATAGTATTAATTTACCAGTAAATAGCTAACCCACCACAAACTTGCACTTTTGCAAATTATGAATGCAATAGCATAAGGTATTTTATCCATGTAATCCCCTTACCACTAAGTTTACTTGCATCACTTTGTGTTACTTTTCTTGATTCATGTATTTGTCAAACACACACTACCATCTTGTCATCATTATGATGACACTGTACCAACCTAGCTCAGTTATACATACAATTTCCATCGTTACTTACAACAACGCTTTACCAATCCACTCATTCACACATTGTTTTTTATTGCTATATTCTTCCAGACTTCTCTTGACCCATTCTTTAATATATGTACAACACTGTCATTGGTACTGATGATGCTTTTTCAACATTTTACTGGCAACACTTTACCAACCACACATAGCTAATGAGTTATTCATGAATACACACCATTGTCATTGGTAATGATGACACTTTTTCAACCCATCACTGATGCTGACAAAAATGTAACAAGTGGGAACAGCTAATAAATTATACAGAATGTCATTGTTGTTACTGACACACACGCGAACTTTCATCTGTCAATATTTCCGATAATAATGCTAAGTATGCATATGTGTAAACAAATGTATAATATCTAAGGTTTAAGATAATCAAAAATGGTGAAATTAGAAAACAAAATACTTTAGAATTATTTTTTAATTCCGTGACTTACATAAACAAAAATAATTATTACAGCAACAGTTTTACTAGTAATGTATAATGGGTGTTAAGCTCGTATCATATCGACATGAGCACAGTGTTGATGTAGTGTCAGAGTTGTCCTCAGACTGTTCTGTATTCCATGACACATGAATAATTCTATATCCTGAAGACGTATCTCCACCTAAATGAACATCTGCATCTCTTCTGTGCAGTCTTACTGCAGCTACTAGACTCTCTACAGTAGCAGTGTCTTCATGGGATACTGTACCTTCTAAATGAAACCCAGGAGATTTATGATATTGCAAGATACTATATAAATAGAAAGTATCGTAAAGTTCCACTCTTGTTAGTTTCTGGCAGTCCTTCAGAGCAGCAATCACTTGTATGGCTCCTTCAGCATCAATGTTATTATCTGATAGTGACAATTGTCGCAGATTTTTAAGATGGTGTAGTTCAGAGGCTAGAATGATGGCGCTGTCTGAACTGATATTGTTATTACCCAGGTCTAAGTCCTCCAGATCTAGATGGCATGTACTAATATTTGTGGTCAATGCTTTACAGCATGTGTCATTTATTCTGTTGTCAGTCAGGACTAAGGACTTCAGTCTATTCAGACAGTGTATTTTATTAATGACAGCTACTAGTCCTGAGCCTTCTGCAGAATGTCTGCATTTAATTGTCATTTTGTTCATATTTTTATCAGTAAAGAATTGCAAGCAGCTGGCTAGTTCCTGAACTCCATTTGAAGTCAAATCTTTAAATCTAATTGATAAATTCTTCCCATTAAAATGTACTATAGCTTTGATGAAGTTGGATATGCCAGTGGATGAAGTGTACACTATAGTTAAATCTACGGAGTCATCGAGACATCTGAGTCCATCTATCAGGTACTCACTCCCTTCAGCTGTTAAGCCACGCAAACTAAACTGTATCTGTTTGATTAAGGCACATGATTTCAATACATATAAAAAATATTTTAGTGTTTTCTGGTTTGTTATTGGAGTGAGCAGAAGTAACTGTTGCAAATATTTTATTTTCTGCTGATAAATTTGTTGGAATACATGGTCCATATCAATGTCTCGTTGAAATGCAAGTGTTAACTCTACGATATGTTGAGGAGATGTACAAATGGTGTAGATTAAAGCTGGAACTTGATGAGATGGAATATTAAATTGACTTAATCTACCATTTCTATATTTTATTATCTGCTCACATACTCTAGGTTTCTGGGACTCAAAGGCAAGTTCTATTACACTACCATTTATGAGGTGAGGAATATCTGCTGATTTAAATGTTTCTAGACCAAAGTAGAACTTCCAGAAAGTCATAAGAGAGTGATTTTGAAACGCTGCATTATAGTATGGATAACATGGAAGTTTTTCTATTATTTTACGTTTCTGCTCTTCTTCTGCATTTGTTACATAGAATGCTGCCAGAAATTCTTGCAGTGTCAGATGAAGAAACATATAGGAGGTGCTGATTCCGCTAAGCTGAGCTGTACGGTTACAAGAGACAAGACCCAAGGACCAGTCTCCATGAAGACTAGTGTCTTTATCAGATGAGAAATCTATTTGTCTGGCATCAACAACTTGTTTATTAGATACAATCATGTTGAAAGCTAGTGAGCATAGATTGTTGAAATTTTCTTGAATGTCTTCTGGTAATTCGTTTAAGGAGTGAATTTCTATTTCCCTTTCATTACGTTGAAGGTAGCGTAGTATCATTGATCTAGCGAACTCTTCATATATTTTAGTTTGTGTGTTAGAAAGCTGTCCTCTCTCTGTCATGTACACAAAACAAATGATGGCAGCATGTATAGGTAAGTAGCACATGTGGAATACATTGGGATGTAACTCTAGATACTCCTTCAGATGTGCTGGCCCATGTGGACTGTCAGATGAAAAATCAAAGGGAAAGTTATCAATGTATTGCACGATTTGTTGTTGAGTAAAGCCAGAGACTTCTATATGCTGTGTTATGACATGTTGCTTCAGTCTTCTTGTAGCTCCACGACGAGAGGACACAATGATCATAGACCGAGGAAGGTACTGCTTGTGGAGCAATTTGAAGACTACTGACTTGTTCTCTTCTTTAGGGTTGTACTCATCTAGCCCATCAAACACAAAGCACACACCTTCTCCGTTGAACTTCTCTATTTCTGAAAGGACAGCTCTAAGATCTTCGTCACTGTTGTAAAAGTATTTCAGAATACTAGTCAGAGTAGCTTCTTGTAGGATGTCGTCACCTAACATTCGGAGTGAGACAAGAAACACTAGTTTAGTGTTAACTAAAGACTTTCCTTTTGTCCAGTCTTTGATAATTTTATTTACAAGGGTAGTCTTCCCACTGCCAGGATGACCTTCTACCAGAATTAATGCTGCACTTTTGTAGCTACCAAAGAGTTTTTCATACTCAATAGTAAAGTTTGGTTCTGGGATTTGAGTATTTTTTCTTCCAAGATAATCTTGGCTAGTTTTTGTGTTTTGAGTGTTACATTTGTTGAGAACTAAGTTTATAAAAGTTTCAGTTCCTACTGGAGGCCACTCTTCATCTTGTAGTACTCGTGTGTTCACAGAGTATAAATCTAGAAGTGTTTTCTTTGCTACAGGATGGAGGACAGTCAGTGTCACTTTGTTACTGACTATTTCTCTCTCCTGACTCCTCACACAACATGTGTACTCACCTCCTGTTCCCTGGTGGGCGTGGTTGATAGTTAGTATGCCATCATGGATACCAGAAAACCATTGACTGTCAGCCAATGGCTGGTTATCTTTGTTCCACTGGTAAGACACATTTTCTTTTTGACTAGCCTGAACAAGAAGTAGGATGGACTTACCATCTTCTACTTCTACTTTGCGAGGGTTCTGATGAGTTATTGTGAAATCTAGTTTTGATTCATCAGGTCTACTACTGCCAGGAATGCTCTGCGATTCCAATATTGAAGTGAATTTTTTTTCAATCTCTTGAGCTACCCTTCCATGTCCCACGAGTTCACTCCTCAGTGCCTGTGTGAGTGTGCTAACAGTGGCACAACCTCCAGACAGCCATACTAACAATACCTTTCTGAGGCTCTTAACATTGTTGTCTACTTCACTATTTTTAATTTGGTAAGGTTTCAAATCTAATGCAGTGCCTATCATTTCCCAGTCATGACTGACTGTGACTAGGGTCTCTAATATCCATCGGAGGTCCTCAGAGCATAAAGTGTCCTTAATACATTTTCTTTCGGCCTCTGTAGTCTGCTCTTTTCCTGAGCCACTTCTTAAGTACTCACTAAGCGATTGTTCTCCCCAGCTCTCTAGAAGGCTCAGGAACTTGCCCCACCCACTCCCATCTTGTTGGATTCTCTGTGCCACTAACCTGAGTAGGTATCGGAGCTGGAGTTTGTGGTCCACCTTGCTGTGGTCCAGACTTGAGAACTGGTCCATCATGGAGTCTGAGATCAGACATCTCTGGAACATCTCTTCAGACAGATCCACTGGCTTAGATTTGATGACAGATAATACCCTGTCTTCATTATCCTTGAGAAACTTGGCTAGTTGAGCATTAGCTACTTCAGTGGGAGTAGACATCTTTGTGTTTACAGATATGAACTCTGCACTATATCAATAATCATCCACAGACTGTTCAACCTACTTGCTGCCTTATATGTACATAATCTATTCATGATTGTGTTGTGTTTCAGAATAACTAAATTCATTGATGGACCACAGACTCAGTAATCATGTGTGATGCATGCACATACATGTATCTAAGTATATGGTGCTGTTGAATGCTATTTTCCTAATATTGTAATACAATGTTAGCACCACAGTGAAGTCTTAAATTTAGGAGCTTGCTGAAGTCAAAGTGCACTTACTATTTAAAGGTACTGTAGCATTCTCCTTTTTTCCTTTTGTTTTCCATTGGCTCTCATGAGATTATGTGTTGTTTGTTGGAAATTAAGTAAACTGAAGTTCAAGTGTAGGTCTGCCTATACAATTATACATAGCATTATAATCGTGAGTCAAGGATCAACATAACTATTATAAGGTATTTAATTATAAATACATACCATACATTTCAACTCTGCCAAGTCTTCTTCAGTAAATGTTTCATATCGACAGTCACTGAAAAAGACTGGACAGAGTTGATGCATTCATAATTTTATGTCATTTAAAAATTGAAATTTTAATAATTTCATATCCATTAACATTTTCTCACTCCCATTTGATAGAGCTATGTATGCATGCTTATACACTCAATAGTAATAGAAATAAAAGCATACATATTTCCTATACCCCACAACCCCCTCCCATTTGTGTCATCTTAGTTGAACCACACCCCACGTCTACTGGTGTACTTCTAGCCAATAGAGCGCAGACTGATAATCACTTCTAGTTTCCTTCAGAACTTGCTGCTGGAAGACATGTCAGGGCGCAGCAAGCTGTGGGAGGAGTCTTTTTTGGCTAGTAGCTCCGCCTTCTTCCACTTCCCTGATGTGTTCAACAGCCGGAGCTGAAACCACATCACTAAAATTACTCAACCCTGGACTCAAAGTGAAAGCAAAAGTGGCATTTTTTTTGTCTGGGGTGAGCTAACAGAATCTAAAAAAGTGAGATACAATTGATGTGCAGGGGTTTAATATTTTGTGGTTTTAAATTAAAACATTTTTTTAGTTTAGGATAACAAGAATAATTTAATAAATATATTTAACTCTATTTAACAAATCAGGCTAAATTGAACCCACAGTCAGTCATAATCTTGTATTATTATATGTACATGTACTCAATGTGTATGCAGTTAACATTTCGATAGTTATTTTAACTGCAGCATGTTATGAGTCAGGAGCTATGTAGTATACTTAACCATAACACCACAAAGACTGTAAATATGTTCATGGAAGATGCATGCATATTTGTATGTTTGTATGTATGTATGTGTTGCGATGGCTGTCCCCGTGTTAATTGAGAGACAACTGCTACCAGGTAGATGCTGCCACTAGAGGCAATCTCGATGGAATTGGACTAGGAGGGGTCGTGGTTGAGGGCCGCCCATACCTCTCTAATCCAGGACCGAAGGGCTCAATAATTCGCCTTAGGGCTATTTAATTAAGTTTTATTTTAATTAAATACTGGCTTATGAATTACAGAACTAAAGACTGACTGATGGGGTGAGCCGACCGGCCAGTATATATAGAAAACCAGTCAACACACCCACATCCTGGGTGAGCATGATACAGGAGAAATATCTCTTGAATTTGATTGGTTGGAGTTATTATGTAGGGTTAAGCTGCATGGAGTGTGAAAAGGTGTAAATGAAATAATTCGGTAAAACACGATATGAACGATCAATAAATAAAAAAACAATATATCAGTCTTACAGCAAACAAAGGAAAAATAAACGGGTATGGTTCATTCTGACCTGGCTTGTGTGACTGGAGATGAAATATCTGTGGTCTCCACCACACCTCCCCCAACTGTTAGGCAAGCGTCATCGGCGGAAAAAGAGATCTTTAATGAGTCGTCCACAGCATCACAACACTGCAAGCTCTTCCTGTCTGACCATCCCTGTCTTGAAAGTGCATCTGGCACCACATTGTCTTTGCCTTGCCGGTACAATACTTCATAGTTAAAGTCCAGAATCGTTAGCAACCACCTCCACAGTCTGGAGTTTAGGCTAGTGGATGTTAGAAGAGGTTTGAGTGCTTTGCTACTAGTAAAATAAATATGTACACACGCACATATACACATGTAAGTATGAGTAAAGGGTCTAATTTTTTTTAATTCCTTACAGACAGTAGAGCAATATATGGTAACAAGCAAGACAAAACAATGTCAGCTTAGCTGTGGCTGCTCGCGCAGGAGGGGGAAACAGTGAGGCAGTACATGCTACAGATTTATAACACCTGGTGAAAAGCATTGCCATTAATCATTAAAAATTTCATGACATGATTGACTCAATAATTCAATTCAATTTGAAAAATAATAAAAATAAGCTGCTTATTACAATAGCCATTGGTATTAACAACTCATTGTGGCAAATCAAATCAGTTGTCTTCGGCTTATTGGGTTAAGAAAGAAATTAATAGTCCTGAAAGGTCAGCATTTCATGTTGATGCATATTCACAAAAACAAAACAGACAACATTGAACTGGCAGACATCAGGAGTTAATAAAAAGGAATGAAAGAAAAAAACATGTAACAATTGAACTAATCAATTCAAAATTTTTAAAACATCTAATTTTCTATCCTTTTTATTTAGCTTAGTTAATGTAGAGTTTTTTCCCATGAAGCACAGAGTAAATTGGCATGTGGGCCCCACACAAATTCCACCACGTAGTTAGCTCGCTAGCTACAGAAACAACTATTATTGACAGAACAGACCCAGCTAGAAATATTCATACTTATTGACATTAAATCATAGTTGAACGTCCAGTAATACTTAGCTATGTCTCCTGATACAGCGTTTGACAAATAGTCTGAGGTCGCTCGGTCCTATTCTTTGGTACAAAATTCGAAGTCGAGAAACACAACCATAAGTGTGTGCGCGTGGGGGAAGGGGTGAACTATTTTTAATCCATCTGTAGCAGTCTCCAATGTGATTTCCCCCTTGACGACAATACTCCAGAGAGAGAGAGGGAAAATACTACTCCTACCGTCTGCGTCGTCGTCGGCAGTGTAGCTCGATCGGAGTGCGATCCATTACCTACCGTCACGAAACAAACAAAAAAAGTAGGTAAAGGGTTTCTCATGCGAGATCAAGCCTGATCCGTATCAGCTACGCCCCCTTTCGGGGTCCGTATAAAACACAGACCAGTCCAAAAAGAGTTCTTTCACTATTTATGATATTTCAGGGAACTCAGCCTAATCTTCCCCCTTTTCAACCCAGGGGTGGTGAAGTCTATATTTTAGACCAACTAACGATCAGAGCAAAGGTAGAACCAACAGCTAGCTACAGATGTAACTAAAAACTTATTAATGATAGTAATGGATTTATTTTTGTTTGTTTTTTGTTATTGTTTTGTTGTTGTTGTTTATTTAATTTATTGCATTCAATTTAATTTTCTGTTTTCTGTCTAGGTATTAGGAATCCTTTGAAGAGGGGAGCTCCACAGAAATTCTATTTAATTTAACACAGTTTCATCTAGGATTTTTTTTTTTTTGAGTGGGGTAAGCTAAAGGGGGTTGAGGGTTGTCATGTGCTAGTACTTACTACTTTGAAACAAACTTTAAGTCTTCAGTGCCATTATTCCTTTGGTGAAAAAAAATAAGAAATCGGTATTCTTGGGGGAGAAGGAGAGGGGGAAATGGAGTGGTTTGGGGGGAGGGGAAAGTTAAGCAGTTTGGGGGGAAGCTTCCCCTGTGCCTCCCTCCTTAGACATACAACCCTGCTTAATATAATAGAATAGTCTCTTGAGGTGTAGTATGTTAAGTTAGCATTGTAATGATTATAATGGAAATTTTATTGTTCTACCTTATTATAATCTTAAGATGATTGGCAAGCTGATGGGTACAGATGGTTTCAGTATGGGACAAAGAAGCTACCAAGACAAGTTCCAGCTGTATGTAAAAGTTACTTTATTTCAGTGACACGTACAGGTCACAGTCATGAGTTTAAACGATGTGTTTATAAGCTCCTTGATTCACAATCCTCTTTTGTCCTGATACATTACATTGGGGATGAATCTATAGCAGTTGCAGTACCCCATGGAAATTCAACAGTTAGTAATCGTGTCTTCTATCGTACATGTCCATCTGTCCTAAAAGCAATAGCTTCACAGAATGAGTCACCTGAAAATCTTTATAAATCACTGATTTCTAAGAGTGAAATACCACCTCAATATCAACATACGTTGGTACCGCGTGATAGAAGACAGGTAGTGAATATACAACAGAGGGAACGTCAGAAGAGTAGAGTTACCCGTGATGCACTATACAATATGTATGAACCGGCATTTGATTTGGGAAGTTTTGTTAAAGTCATCATGACTTAACCAGATCTGATTGTCATTTGTGGTCACGAAAAATTATTGATAGAACTTAACAACCTTCTCCAGATAGACTCAATTCAACCACAGCTACTTTCATACAACACAACGTTTTAGTTAGGAGATTTCTATCTGTCTCAACTTTTGTTTCGTCATACCTTGTTCTTGAGATCTCCAGTAATACCTGCCTTGTTTTTAATTCTTGAGCAAAAGTTTCAACTCGTTCATGATACATTGATGCAACAAGCTGCACAACTTATTCCCAATCTTGTCAAAGGTAAATGAAAAGTTCCTGTAGTGACGGATGGTGAAAGTGTCATAGTCCAAGGACATAGCAACACGCGCACACCTGCACGCACCACAAAAAACCACAAAAATCCGCTGTGCTCCGCAATAGTAAAACGACCGCTAGCTTAGCTTGCGCGGGTAATTCAAAGCTTCCCGCCCACCATTGATAAAACTAACCGAGGCCCCGCCCCCGCTGTAAGTTGTAAAGAGCGCAGCTGTTTGATATTGTATTTCTTGGCTTAGGAGATGGTACTAACTGTTTGAAACATATTCAGTAAGTTTGCTACGCACTAATCAAGTGAATATTAGAATATGTAGCTATATTGAATATGTGATTGTACAGAGAATACCTCAATTATGCTTTGCCGACCATTAAGTCATCCAAGTGGAAGTTTTTACATCCTAAGGTAAGGACAAAGTATTACGGCAATTTGCTAAAGCTTTAATGCAAGGTACTGGTTTAATACAGAATATACCAGTTCAGAGAAACAGCTGGGATTGTGGTGTGTTTTTTTTTGTGCATGGTAAGCACATTTCATATTTACTATTTAGATATTAATATTATTATTATTATTTTTTTTTTTAGTATGCCCGATGCCAAGCATTCAATATGGACTTCTTTTTTTCTCAGGTATCAAAGTCTCACATTACAGTTAGCTACACACTTATCTATGGTATTTTTGTCCGTTTTCAGAATGATACTGTTGATATTAGACTGAAAATGAAACAAGAAATTACGCAAATGAAACTATTGCAATTATAACACTTGTATATGATTCTTTGTTTCCTTGGACTCCAACACACACAAGTTAACTAGCTTAATTATGTCAATTGATGTAAAGCTAATTAATTCTTTTATGACATTGAAGTAACAATTAAAACTAACGAATCTTCAGGTAGCTAACTTTAGGAAACAAAAACCATAAAGTTATTTAATTAGTATTAATAGCTAAGTGTCTGGAATCTAAAACAAGTAAACATGATGGTAGCTATACACTGGTATGTATAGCTTACATGTTTGTTATATATAATACCACATATATCACTTGTATTTTTTGCATCTTGTGCCTGCAATAGCTACTACTGCTGCTATCATTACTAGTATCAAAGAATGTTCATTAGGTAACTAGCTACTAAAGTACATGTGTACTGACTTTGATACTTTTTTCAGTCTCTGCTCAAAGGAAACAGATGTCGTTTGTTGTGACACTACCATTCCCTATCTTCTATAGATATTTTCCCCTCTGTGCTTGAAGTAGTCAGTGACCTTGAGCTTATTGCAGTACAATTTATGTCACATTACTTTTTTTTCTCATCATAGTTGCTTCTATACCACTTATTTCAAAGCGGGCAAGGTTAATAGGTATTGTAAATTCAATCAATTCACTGAAAAACAAAAGATGTTAGCAACTAGTTAGCATTGTCTTTGTCCAATATGTTTAGACTTTGCTGGACACTGAAGAAATTCATCGGAGTCTCTCCTACAAAGAGAGCACTTGCTCCTGTCAGTTCTCACAAAAATTTCCCATGTTGGTCCCAGGGTTCTGCGGATCAAAGAGTTTGAATTGAATGCGTACTGTAGCAGCACTGTGTTTGAAAATTCCTGCATATCTTGCCGGCAGTGGGCACTATGAATTTGAAGTAAACTCTTGACCAGAAGAAGATAGAAATTTAATTCAAGTTTCAAAATACTGCTTAGAGCAGCTAAGCCTTTTCATTTGGTATCCAAAGTTGACCACATTAGCTACTACATGGAACTAAGTTAATATCCACTGTGCCAATGCTTTGATATAAGATAGTATCTTATATCAAAAGCATTGGCACTGTGATCGTAATTTAAAATGGCTTCATTTCTGAAAATAATTCTGGGATCACATTCTACAAGTCTACCAAGTTTCATGGTTGTACATTAAAAAGCATGATTGTCTCACAAATCTGCCTGAGTATTAGGCATGACTCTTGAAAGGAAATGCATTTTTCTTGGGGAAATAAAATTCAGAGGAGGGAGTAACAGGTATAGATGTATTTAATTTGAAATAACTGATAAGCAGATTGTCCATGCTAATAAATCAAGAAAAAAACTGATGTGTTTATAAGCTTATTTTAATTAGAATTAAACTACATTGTCTATTCTATTGGGAGAAATCGTTATGTACTTTGTATACTTACCGCAATTAATTTCTTTTTTGGGCATTAGCTACAATCATAAAGGCATTACTTTTTCTTAGAAAGTTTCATAAACTGAAAAGTTAACTAATATTAGCTAGATGCTCGGTAGTGCCTAAGATTGGCATAAACTATTTTATTATGTACTGAGCACTAGGGCCTAATACCTATTGCGACATAGAATAAAAACTGGATATGGCTTAAGGCAATACAGTAGAATGTCAGTTATCCGAACTTCAATTATCCGAACACTTCAGTTAACCGAACACCCAAAATCTAATAGTAGCACGTGCAGACATGAAGAATTGCTTGACCACACCCCTTTATTAGTGTTTTATAATACATTTTCTATAATGTACAGTTATCCGAACACCTCTAGGTCCCAACGTGTTCGGATAACTGACATTCTACAGTATTTCCCATATCACATGTGTTCATTATCAAGTCCCTCCCCCCCCCCCTTTTCGGCTATACAAGTATTTACTGCACAAGAAACAGTTACTATGATATTCGCACATGAGCAGGACATAATAAATGTATTATTCATTGGATAACACAGAACATCACTCGTCTCATTGGCTGTATTTAAGTTTGTGCCTTTGACACTTATGTAAATTCTAAGCCAACAGACTCGTGATATTCTCCTGTATCAAATGAATAATATATATTATGTATCTGCCTTGGAATTTAGTTACTAATGTGTTCCTACTACTATTACATAGTAGTAGCTAATAGTAGCAGTTAGTACTATAAAGTTGTTGTTGTTGTTGTTGTTTATTAGTAGCTAGTAAGCAGTGTCCATTTTATAATTCATTACGGCAGTAATCAAAGAGGAAGAGATGCTTAATGTTTAACAGCATGCAGACTGCGGAGTTAAATGGTTAATGTGCTTGAGAACTAATGAAAAGGAGAATTTCATGAATAAAATGCATATTATATACAGTATTAGCAGTGTGATTTGCTACAAAAGCTTTCCCCTGTAATTTCTTCAAGTTTATAGTTTATTAGTAAATGTAGCAGCAGTATCGACACAAAATCCATGTAGATGAAGATGCAGCAGTGTCTATTTCACAGCATTGGATTCATTCTAATTTTGTGGTGAAGCCTGACACTATATATTATGCATATAATACAATATCAGTTGTCCCCTTATTTAAAAGTTCATATAGCTAACAAAAAATAAAAAGTTAACGAATCACACCTAATTGAAGGTTAAACATATATTTCCTATTCACAGGTAACTCATATATTTATTATAGTTTACTTAACAAGAAATTTATATCTTGATCACACAAAAGTTTTGTAGTTTGTCTTTTCCAAAACTGCTTTGCAAAAAAATGTGAACATTGGTCCCTTTAATACTAATATTATTTTTATTAGGTACTCATGCACTGAAATAGAACCAATAGAATTAATAGTTTGCTCTTTTTTTTTCCTCTTAACTTTATTTCATTACTTACATACCTTGAAACAGGATATTCTTGGGTTTGAAACATACACTCCACCACCTTTCCACTGGAAAAGAGAAAGATTTGGTCTGACATCCTCTAATAATTTGAGAACGTCAGTAATAAGGTCTTCCTAGATACTGGTCACTTGCAAGGCTTCCATGAGGGTAAGCACCAGCAATTACTCAACCGCAGTCCATGATTTATGTTAAGGATACTTTACCGCTCGCCGCTGGACCTTGGTCTTTGGACTGGTCTGTGTTTTATACGGACCCATATTTTATGAATCTACTTTATAGTCCGCATTTTGGGCGTGGTGGGTCAGAAATAAGAAATGTGGGAACGCCCTATTTTGGAAAACAATCGACTCTCTAGTCAGTAAACAAGATATGGCGGAAAGCCAGCCACAAGTTCGTACTGAGGTGAGCACATAGCTACAGCTAGCTGATTACTAAATCAAGTGTTTGTTAGCCTAGATCCAGCCTTCCCTATATAGCCCACTGTTTGTATAACTTTTACAAAAGGGTTGAAAGAAGGGAAAACACTGCTACCTACACACATGCCAAGTGCTTAGCTTAATTTTATTTCACAACTAGAAAAAGGGAAATTAATGTCTGATCATTATATATAAGGCATCAACAACTGGATAGAGAGGGAAACTTATGTCTGAGCATGCTCATAAAGAGATACCAGCTAACCTGAAAAAAGAGGGAAAGTAATGTCTGAGCATGCTCACAGCCAATGCACTGGCAACTGGAAAAAAGAGAGGGTAAAAGTCATGTTCCTGAGCATGTTCTTAAAAAAACACCAGGTACTTTTCATGAGCATGCTCAGACATGACTTTCCCTCTCTTTTTTCCAGTTGCTAGTGTGTTTTTGTGCTGGAGGATGGTTAGACTACTATCCCTCTCGTTTTTTGCTACAGTTTGTATCTATTTACTCTAGCTATTTGAAGTCTAGTTTGTTCCAGAAATATAGTAAGTTATGTGTTTATAACACATAAACACAACATATATTTGTAGTAAATTTTGTTGTTGTTGTGTTTGTTAGTGGTTTATTTATAGTTTTTACCATGTGTAAATAATTTGTATTTGGGATGTATATTATTGTATGTTTGTGCACATTTATAGGAAGATTATGTTTTTGGGTTGTTTTTTTTAATGTATATGTTCATGTGTTAGCTTTCTATACAGCATAGCAGGTGTCTTTTGAAGAAAAAAAAGAAGCTTTTTTACAATTTTTTCATTGCATTTTGACTAAACAGTTGGTACCGTCACATTAAAAATTTTACTAGTCAAGTTCTCGTTTCAGTTGATTTACAGCTAAACGCTAGAAACTCTTCCACAGCTATATCAGCAGGCTAAGCCTTGTACTACCCCTCTAAATGCTATAGGGGTCGTGCTAAACTGCTTGCACAATAAAAAAAAACTGACTTGCTTCGATTAAGCATACTGACTGGATTTTCGCTGAACTTGCTGCTCTGACAGGTCCCTACTTCTTAGTCTTTCTACCAGCTACAGTTGGGTCTCTAGTAGTGAGAATATCTAAGACCCCAACATTTAAAATAGCATCATTTTTTACACTCCTGAAAGTGGCATATGGTAAGCATTGAGCATTAAAACTTTAACGTAGTCGAACTGAAAAACTATATTTTATCAACTGCCGTAACATTTTCTCTCTTTTTTCTTTTTCTACAATAGCTCCTTCAATGCAAAAAAAAATCGTTCTACTGAACAGAATTGAAAACCTATCTTTTCTGGTGCCTACTGTACATTATTTTAGCACAGGAAGAAACAGCTCATTCTCTTAGTATGTGTTTGTGTGTTTGAATATCATGTCATTATTATTTTGTGTTTGTGTTAGTGTGCACATATTTACGCATTGTGCCAGTTGTATGTTTGTGTGTTTATTTGTTTATTTCTCTGTATTTTATTTACTATTATTATATACTAAATATTGTATTGTATAAGCATTGTGTGAGAAATGGTATGTTTGTGTGTTAGTATGTCACACAATTGCTATTGTTATCATGTGTGTATATTTCTGTAAATTTAATTATAGAATAAAATTGTTTATTTGTGTGTTTGTTTACATGGTTCAATTACAATATTGTTGTTTGTTAGTATTTTATGTACTTATTTAAAGTTGTATAGAATGTTTATGTGGCGTATGAACTGCTGATATAGGAATACATTTGTTTGTGTCGTTTATATAGCACTTATATGCTGCTTTTTTTTGGTTTGTTTATCACTTTAATTATATATTTGTTTATTGGCGAGCGAGCGTAGCGAGCGAGACACTTACAGGGGTAACACAATCGAAAATCGGGGATGTTTATTTATTTATTTATTTATTTATTTGTATATATGTATGGACGTACGTAAGGCATTTTTGTACTTTGACCATCGCGTTTTTGTGTTAGTTCGGTTGTCGACCCCGTCCCAAATTACACTAAACAGAATCCTCTGGTTTATCGATCAGTACCCGTATCACCCTAGAAATTGAATTGTTTACCGTTTTGAATTCTTTTGCGGCTGCAGTTCAAACTTGAAAACTTAAGGGACTTCCATTTCTATTCGAGTTAGTGGCGGTGGTAAGTCAATGCGCTCTTTGTCATGGTTATAAGCCGTGCGCAACAGTATTTACTTGAAAATACATTGCCCACTAGACTACTGCGAAGGTAAGTCTGTGTAGGTGCATGTCCAGTTGTCAAAGCATTGTGTGTTACAACCACTACTTAGCTAAAGAATATCACAAAGAAAACTTTTAAATAACGTGTATTGTTTTGTTGTTGTTTTTTCCCTTCAATCCAAGCAGTTGCAGAGTTGTTACTATGGCACTGAAATTCCTTTACCAAGTATGCGAAATTTAAAAACTGGACCTTATAGACCAGGAGCCCAGAAGGTTTATTTATGTAAAAAGGGCCACAATGTTGGACCCCATTTTTTGGTGCGGTGTACCCCCCTCATCATAAAAAAGCGTTGCTGCCGGGTCTGGGGTGTGGCTTTGTACCCGAAATCCCTTAATTAAGGTCGCCATTACCAGAAAACCTACGTTTGTCAATATCTGCATGACTGTTCATGCTAACACCACAAATAAGGCATCTATACCTATGTTTTCAGGGTCAGGTATTACAGTTTTTGTGTTAAAAAGTATATATCTATATTAATGACACCCCATTATTGCAAAATTAATCAAAAGTTGTTCAATTGTCCATCACACTTCATCATTTTCATCACTGTCATCACTATCACTATCGTCACTCCAAGTGTTGATGAGATATACATAGATAGCCCAGTAAGCTGCTGTACTTCCACATTTTCCATCTATGACATCATGAAAAAAGCTCTCATATCGTTTCATGAGATTTAAAAATGAGGCATTGTCAACAATACGTTGGCAGTATTCACCAGTGATATTGTTGCTGGACATCATTTCTGTGGCAAGGGATTCCTCGTCTTCCATCGATTTCAAGAACTTAGAGAAAAGCTCTCATTCCATCACAGCAGCTAGAATTTGATGTACTCTGGTACATCTGTTATAGAAAATTCCCTTCATGAAACCAGCAGTTGACCCCTCAGCCAAAACACTAGCTTCATTGAGTAGGTATTCAACACCTGAATCAGCCAAAAAGGTTCCTATTGCTCCAAAAAAAGCCAGCAGATGGAAGTTCCCAAGCAGTATGATAAGCTTATCAAAAGTAGGAGCCTGTAAAGCCTGAATAGAATATGCCTTAAGAGCAATAGCAAGGTCATTGTGACAACTGCATACCCCTGATTTGTCTCCTGTGCAACTTTGACTGAGCGTACCTCCCGTACCATTGTATCCTGTACTACATTATTCCTTGTTGGGGGGAGAGAGATGGGGTCCATATATGCAATTGTAGTTCGGGAAAGTTCATCTTTTACAAACTGGGAATAGAAGCCAGTAAACAGTGGAAACTTTTGTGTGAAGGACTGAAGAAGCCATGTGAAGTCCAAGCCCTTTTGCTTGATCCAGAGGTCACTTGTTGATGGAGCCAGCTTGAACTTGGCCTGTTTAAGAGATGCTCGAAAGGGAGGAATAGTTCTTTCACTCCCACGGAAATGCCTTCTCATCCGGCCAGTAAGTGTCCCTACTGCGTTAGCAGGTTGTTTGTCTGGTAAAGTCTCAGGTGGAAGCTGATTCTGGTAGCATATCCCCACCATTGAATGGAGAGTGTTCTTGCCATCGAGTGTCTCTGTATTCACGTCATAGTTATCCCAAGCTAATCTTGAAACATAAAAGGAGGACATCATGTACAAGCAATGAATTCGTATTAGTTTTACCTGTTGCTAAGTTGCTATGCAAATTTAGGCCATCTGGGGTTTCACATCCTGTATCAGAGCATGAGTAGGCCATCTCAGTTTCAAGCCGCTTCACTTCATCATAGCTGATACAATGGCCAAATCGGTTCAGTACGGTCAGTAATGATTTCGATCCGGTCAATGTTCCCAGTCCCAGCCCGAGAAATTGATGTTTCCAAGGACAAACTGTTCCTCTAGTACAATTGAACACCGCATCTGATGCACCGGCCACTGCTTTTCTCTCAATTACATCCTTCGAGTGTGCTGATTTTGGTGACGATTGCATGCCACCAATAAGTGTACGGAAGAAGAGGAGTGTCAAAGGGGGTATGCTGGGGGCATTATCCTTCAATGTGTGCACTGAAGTAGGAGATGGAATTTTTGATGGAGGAATTGCAAAAAATCTCTGTTCGCAAAGCCATGGCAGCATGCCTAATTTATTCTTCTGTATCGTTGGACTCATGCAGCAAAGCAAATGCATCTGCAGACATCATAGAGGAAGAAAAGACAACATTTCCAGATTTATTTGCTTCTTTGTCTATGACTATGTCTTCCAAGTGACCCTTCACTTTGGTCATGAGGCTTTGTACAGAGTACTTGTTTATGTCATCATGAGTTCCTCCAAGAGCAAGAAACTCTTCTTTATACAAACTAAATAGCAGTTGCCAACATGGTTTTTTCTTCTTGATGATTTCACCATCAAGGAAAAATGTCTGGAAGGCTTCATTATGCTTCTTTCGATTAGATGTTTGATCCTCTTCATCCTCTTCTTGTCTCACATAGTTTTGCCTACAGGTGTTGTGGTATTTTGCCTCCTTGGCAATCAGATCTTCTCCAAGTCCCAGGATCCGTGTCGCGTTCATTTTGGGCTGCACGTATAATTGACTTGCATCCATCCACCGTCAAACACTTTTTCAGTGGTTCATTCTTCTGTGACTTTCTTCTCCTCTGCTTTCCACAAAAAAAGACATCCTCTCCAAGAACACCCCTCTGATTGGTAAAAGGACGATCACTAGTAGAGCGAGTCACTTTGCTGGGTGGTTGAGAAAGTTCACTCTCATCTGGAGGTTGTCTTTTAACAGCACAGAACTGACTAAAACATTTTGTGTGATAATATTTGCCTTCTGGTAGCTCAATCTTTCGAATATCTTCAGATGCACTAACGAAGTGATCATTTTGTAAAGTTAATCGGCGTGCAGCATTCTTTGCTGTCTCCCATCTCTCCGGAACAAACAATTTCAAGCCAGGTTCCTTCACTTCTGTCTCCTTACAAATGATGTAAACATGATTACTTGCCATGATGCAGGTAAACTAAACACTAGGAACTCAACAACTGTGAAGGACTGGAAATCAAGAACTGGCTATACTGCATGCATGAGCATGCACAACCACACACACACACATATGAATTGCTGAGTGCACAACCACAGACACATCAGAATTGCTGCATGAAAGAACAGGCACCACCATACCAATAGCTCTATGGAAAAAAGCCACACGCAAAAGACATACAATGAATACAGCTGACTCAGCAAATCAAAATGTCCGTACGCGCTTTTTAACACAAAAACTGTAATCCCTGACCCTGAAAACATAGGTATAGATGCCTTATTTGTGGTGTTAGCATGAATACTCATGCAGATATTGACAAACGTAGGTTTTCGGGTAATGGCGGCCTTAATTAAGTGATTTCGGGCACAAAGCCACACCCCAGACCCGGCAGCAACACTTTTTTATGATGAGGGGGGTACACCGCACCAAAAAATGGGGTCCAACATTGTGGCCCTTTTTACATAAATAAACCTTCTGGGCTCCTGCTCTATTATTTTCAGTGGCTTCAGTGTTAGAAGTCAAAATCATTCATATAAAAATAGTATAGTCTTTAGGCTCGCTCGCCATTTGTGCTCAAGCACATCACTAGTTTATTTGTATTTAGAGAGATCTCCATCCTCCAGTCTCACTTCACTGGGAGCACTGCCATACATGGAGTAAGAATGTCTGGCCTGTACAATGTGCAGTACTACAGAATAAATTGCTAGTTATGCATGATTATCGCACACTTCACATCTCTACTGACCTTCACTCATGGATAACTACTTATGCACCATATGTGCGCTCGTCCCTAACTACCTACCAGTCTAAGTTTGTATTGGTTGGTGGACGTCATCCCTCCACTTATGAACCCACTAACTCTCTGTTGACTAGTACTACTGGTCTAGACTGGAAGCCATCGCTACGTGCCATGCCTACTCGTCGCTACGGAGCATCATCAGTTAGCGGAGGATCACCAGAGGTCCTGGTCGTGGCTGGTGGGCGTGGCTCACTTGGCGAGAACTTGAACGTAGTGGAAGTTCTACTCAACAACCATTGGACAACTGCAGACTCACTTCCTTCTTCATGCTGGAACATGCGATCAACCTTCCATGAAGGAAACTTCTACTTCACAGGAGGAGCTGACAAGGAGAAGATTCTGTATATATGCAGTTTAGAGTCTCTCATAGCATCTGCTAATGGCAGGACAAGAAGACAAACAATATGGAGGACAGTAACCACACTTACTGAGATCTACGCTATCGCCTCCTATGTATCGAATCTAATCGGCATCGATATCTTTACTACCATTAGAATTTACTCCAACACGACAGAGGAGTGGAATGAGACTACTAGTGAGGGAGATAAACCAGTCGGTGGATGGATAGCTACTGCAGTCTTGTCTACTGGACAGTTGCTGGTTGCTAGTGAGGATGGAATATACAAAGAAACTCTGTCAGGTTAGTGTAAGTAAATAGCAGCATTTCTAGAAAGCCATCTTGCCTTCAGTTATATTGGCTTCTCTTTAGAATGTCCCATTTATAGATTATATCGGAAACTAAAGTTAGGTATTAAAAACTTGTACTATAATAATGACTAGAATATTATTATTTATGATTGTGTTAATTATGTTAAAACTAAATATTTATTATATTAGATATTATAATAAGTAAGGTAATTGATTGTCTTTGCCTAAATTGCAAGTGTTAGAGTGCAGCTTCTTCTACTGTAAGCTGCTACTACTGGCTTAGCTCCAAGCTATAAAACCAGCTGCCCATCAGTGTTGTGGTAATTGCAATTGGTAATTGTAATTAGCTGTAATCATTACACCATCTGCAGTAATTGTAATTGTAATTGTAATTGCTGACCTGTAATTGGCAAGTAGTTGGGGTCAAAGACCACTTTGGTAAAGGGCCAGTTCTAAAGCACATGGCTGCTAGCAAGAAAATGAATTCTCAGTTTTTATAATTTTTAATGTAGATAGAAATAACTTTTCTCTTTTAAGAAGAATAGATGAATTAAAACAAAATTACAAACTTTGTGGGCCCTATTACATGACCACTTATCCTGAGGAGGCGATGTGATGTAATTGTATGTAATTGCTAACAGATTTGTTGTAATTAGTTCTTAAAGGTGTAATTGGTAATTGAAATTGTAATTAAGAAGCAAAAATTTTAAGTAATTGTAATTGTAATTGATTACTTTACTCCTGTAATTGCCACAACCCTGCTTGCCCATACTCTTATTTGCAACTGGAGCCAGCTAAACCAATGACCCTGTAATAAAACTGTATTGAAGTGTTTTATTTGCAGTATTTTATAATGCATATTTTATTTTATGTTTAATAGTTGTTCTAAAATATGAAGATGCATATAAACACTTCATCATTTCCAAGGAAGTGTTGGAGCTTCTGTCTTTAAAGTTTATGTCCCTTGGTCCTCCAAGACAAGGCAAGAGTACAACTCTCAGGAGAATTAAGAAAGAGATCATAGATCTTCTGTCAGCAAAAGAAGAGGAGCAGATTCATGGCAGCACAGGCACAGTGGAGTGTTGCTCCAATGTGGTAGTCCAAGGCAAGTCTGATCCAACTACAGCAGAAAGAAGTATAGACTGGACCATTGTAAAGAATCTCATTGAGGAAGCTTCTCTACTCTTTCACACTCTCAAAGATAGTCTGGCGACTGAATCCACTTCTGAAACTGAATCCACTTCAGAAGCTACAGCTGATTCCCATAGAGGTAGTGACACCAGGTCAGAGGTCAGTCAGGCTAGCAGTACACTGCAGTCTCACTCTGTTGAAGAGCCACCCCAGCCTTCATTATTGCAGAAGATGATGGCAAGATTGAAATCTTTTACCCAAAATAGGCAACCCAGGCATAAGGAAATCACTCCACTCTCAACAACACATGACCAACCAGCTGATCAGGCAGTATCATCACCAGATTATTCTGAAATAGCTGCCATATTCGAGACAGTGTCCAAACAACCACACTTTGCAGAAAATGTGAAGCAATCTTTTAAAGCTTTTTTGAGAATGGAGGACACCGGAGGTCAGCCTGAGCTGATGGACATGCTACCAGCACTCACCATAGGACCTGGCCTCTACTTGCTGTTCTTTAGCTACAATTTCCAACTAGATGAGGAGTATCGGGTCTTTTATCAGAGAGCTTCAGGAGAGACAACTGCACCAGAGAAATCAGAGTTTACTCTGCAAGAGATGCTTTTGCGTACTCTGGCCAGTATATCTTGTTTCAGTTCCTCCACCCATCTTCAACCTCAGCCAGGAGCAGACAACTCAGCCATTGGTGAGATACTGGAGTCCTCCAAGTCAGTAGTGTATATAGTGGGTACTCACAAAGACAAGGTTTCTGAGGAAGTCATCGCTACAGTCGATTCGCAGCTTCAAAAAGTGATTCGAGACACTGACTCCTACAAAAAAGGCATAGTTCAGTTCTGCTCAAAAGACAAGCTTGTTGTTTCTTTAGACAACATGGGAGGCGGAGTAGAAGAGATCGATCACTTGCATCAGCTACTGGAGAATGCCATGGAGAAACACTTTAAAAAGCTGAAAATTCCAGCTGTGTGGCTTCTGTTCAGCTTGTGTCTTCGCATGAGAGAAGTGAGGACAGCCAGCCTGGAGACCTGCTTGGCCTTGTCCCATGCCTTCAATATGACACCCTACGAGACCAAAGCAGCTCTGTGGTTTCTTCACCACCATGCCGGTGTTCTGATGTACTTCCCCAGTGTGCCTGGTTTGGAGGACCTGGTCATCATAGACATCCAGGTAGTGTATGACAGTATCACTGGTGTCATTCTGAAAGCCATGAGCTTTGATAGCGTAGGTCAGGCCACATCCGAGAGATTCAGGAAGACAGGTCGATTCTCTATGACAGATTTGAAGACAGCTACAGCTGACATTTCAGGAGATCTGATTCCACCAGAGCAACTGGTAGCTTTGCTAGCATATCTTCACTTGATAGCTGAGATTGCATCAGTCGAATCTTCTGATACTAACTCAGTGTTAGAAGAGGAGAAAGAATACATCATGCCGTGCGTGTTAGAAAACACTAGTGCAAAGGAACTGGACCTATTCCACAAAGAATCCTGTAGATCTTGTTTCGTGGAACCTCTCTTGATGTACTTCAGTAGTGGGTTTACTCCTATGGGACTCTTTCCTGCTGCAATGGCATGTCTCGTATCCAACAAGTCCTTCACTTTCATTGCAGAAGGTGTCAAGAAAAACATGGTGCACTTTTTGTATGGAACAAAAAAAGTTCACGTGTATTTTGTATCGAAATCTAAATATTTCGAAGTCGTAGTTTCTTGTGATCCTACTTTCCAAGACTCCATTCACCATGAATGTACTTCTCTAAAACAAGAAATAGAAGACACTCTAAAGAAGGCTAGTTCCAGAATGAACTACAATAGCTCCATGGACTACCAGTTTGCCTTTGACTGTCGTTCACATGAAGGAGAAAATCATCATGGAGTGGTCGATGGTGCAGACACGATTCCAAAGGTTATGACATGTCTCTTCAATCCAGACTATCCACAAGCAGTTGTACTCACCAATAGACATCTCATTTGGTATGGACAGGTATGCAGAAATAGACTATGTATTCTAACTTGCAATAACTAACAATGATATTATTTGGTTTTAGAAATTTGAGAAGAAAGATCCTGTGGTAGAGGTCTCTGAAAGTAAGTCAAGTTATTGTTGTGATTTGGTATCATTACAAATATTTAATTGTTAGGTGGCAATAGCTTGAGTATATTTCTGAGTGTGTATCCTGACTTGGTCCTCTCAGTGAAGCCTTGTGTTATGACAGTAGCTGATCACTGCTACAGTATTGAACTCATATCACAATATACCTATGACCAACTTCGTGAGCGTAAAGACCTGATTGACGAAGACAGAGCAAGGACTCTTTTGGACAACATTCGTAGAGTCTTTTCATCGAGACCCTCAGCTCTCAAGGAATTTGTTACTGTATTGTTTCAAACAGGAGAATGTAATCATTTAGCAGATAAAATACAGCGACAGCTCCAGTAAGTGTATTGTTATTATTGTAGTATTTGAATTATTGTATTGTTTGTGTAATAGAATTGTGGATTGAAGTCTGTCAACACTACATGGACATACATTTGAAAACACTCATTGTATTGCACTTTTTTTTTTGGTATATCATATCCCATATTTCAAATTTACACATTGTTAATTTATTTTTACTGTTACTATTAAATAAATTTTCAATAAAGAATGCTTAACATAGTGTTACAAAATAACAAAAACATAGTATGTGATTGTCAAGTACTTTGATATTAGGCTAATATTATGGTCGCTCGTAATCTGGTGTAGCCAGACACTTTACCAACTGCTACCCTGTATTATTGTGTGGCACTTATTGGTACTTTATTGAACCACTTGTACAAAGGGTCAGGAGACATGGCCATACCATTGCTTTGCTGCATATATATTGCGGCGGTCAACTACCGTTTGCAAATCACTCCCTCCTAAATCACAAATAGAAATTCCAATACTGTCAGCCACTGTTTCAAAGCTATGTTTAGCAAGTATGGCTTCTTTGAATATCTGTCTACTGCACCAAAATATCTTGACCGTACAACTACTCCAGCAAAATGTTCACCCCCTCTCTTGTCTGACAGTATCTTGCTGGCAGTATACAGTGATCCATCATCTCTCTTGGTTCTAAGGCTAATGGAGTCATGACTTTTGTCAAGACTACAGATAAGTTTAATACCATAAATTCTCAGCCACAGGAGGGCCTTCTAATATGAGTGACCAGATTATAAGTGCTGTGGAGTGAAAAGAGAGAGATAGAGAGACATGTGATAAAAGAGGTGAGACATTCATGGTTTCCTGTGAGGGGCTTTACCTGGAGTGGAGAGGCATCATTATCATTATTGTGTAAGGTGCATCAGTTCTCTTCGACATCCACTACATGAGAAAAGGAGTCGGTCGCTACTACAGGAATTCAGATAGCTATGTCTCCCAAGGTTTTTTCTTTCTTAGTCAGTAGGCTTTCATTCCTGTCTTAGCAGCTGTTGTAGCTATCCTGCCTCTTCTATTACTTCAACTACCCTTAAAATAGCCTTTTTAAAGTATTATTACACTTGCAGTACTGGTTACCTTACCCAATGAATACTCCAACCCGTACTATCAACACCATCACCACCACCACTGCTATTGAAAGGACAGTCGCTAGAACTGAAAATACAAAATCAAATAAGTTTCAACACATATACAGACTCCATTCATTTATGGATTGGCTAGTGAAATAATAGTCACATATTTAGGAGATTTCATGCTTTCACCACATCTCCTGTAGAGGATAGGGCTTGTCGGGCCCTCTGCTTCTTTGGCTAGGTCCACCCAACAATGCTATAATAGTTTCCTCGTCAGTTTAAGTTTTAACTTAATTTTGATATATCCAAATAAAGATAATGAGTGAGAGTGTTTCAATCAAAGAGTCAGACCCATGACTGTCCCTGGTCAGCCCTTTTATAGACTGCCAATGGGATCACAAGAAAACAGAATAATATAATGAAAAACCGACCAATCGCAGAGATGTAATGAATTATTAAAGTAACCAATCAAATGAGAGCACAAACATTCACACAAATTGTAACAAGTAACCTAGGCAACATAAAAATGATACATAAAATACAGCTGCTAATACAACTATTGAAACTAACACACAGACAACATACAAACATACATACAGAATAAATGTCTGGCAATAAGTTAATAATACTGTTGTGGGGTGTGGTCCCCACAGGGCTAAATGCTGATTGACCTGAGCTACCATTAGAGTTTGCATAACCCGATAGAGTAAAACTATTACAATCAGCAGCTTCACCACAAAGAGGTGAGTGAGGAGATTTATCTTCTACTTCACTATAGTATTTGATGAATGGGGAGTTTTACATTCTGTGTCACCTGAGATTACTATAGGAGAATTTTCACATTTTGAACCATCTGAACTTGCAGTTTGAGCATGGGGTATGATTTTCACATTTTTTGCTGTTTGACTCAACACAGTGACATTCTGAGCTGCCAACAATTGATTCCTTGTTGCTTGGTATTGTTAGGTGGGAATTACTTGTCTGTGCATTAATCACAAGACTATCATCATACACTCGAACCTCTCTTATCTGTTCTTCTGAGTTGAAGAGACAGAACATGGAAATCAAGAGGCAGTTAGCGCATCTACTTCTTGTTCTTCATAGAACTCGTTGACAGGCAGCATCACTGCTAACTAGTTCAGTGGGCCCACTAGTTCTTCTAGAACTTAACAACTAGAGGGGATGGAAGAAAGGTCGCGGCACTCAACTGCAAGCATAGCATTTTAACACTAGCAAGAAAGCTTGAGATAATGATAGTGGAAATTAAGAAATGAAAGTTAGTGAGGTTAGACTCTGGACAGTTCTTAAGCTACAGAGAATGATATTTGAATGTGTATTTCTGAGTTATGGACATTTCTTAGTTAGACAGCCCTTGGTCCCACACTGTCCAGATAAGAGAGGTTTGAGTGCATCTTATCTAATTATCAGTTTCTATAGACCAGGTTTGCTTACCTCTAGAAGCCTATCATAATGATATTGTTTCTGCTGCTGTGGGTTCTAAATATTTTGTGCTGTTGCTATCTTTTCGTAGGTTTAACAACTTCCTATGCAGATTAGGATTCCTAAAGATATTACTTGTCTGTAAGCAAGATACCACTAAAATATCACGGCTTACATTATCAAAATTTGTACCATTAAAGTCCAATGATTACTATTGCACTTTATGACTGCAAGAATTGGTGTCTTGTAAGATCAGAATTGCAATAAAATTTTATTTTGTAAAACAAATAGCTAGAAAAGATCACCTTTCGATGCCATGTTTTTACTCCTTCATATCCCTTTTCACTAAGTTTTGAATAAAAATGGGAATCCAGGACATACACTTATTTAGGTTGCAATCTGGTAATATAATTTAGACATAATGATGAACTTCTTTTGTCTATAAGATGGACAGTTATAAATTTGGAATAGTTATTAAGTAGCTATCACTTTATACAAAATAAAAAGCACTTCCTTGGAATAATTAAAAAAGAGCATAAAGGGATCCTGCATAGTAACAGTAGCTACACTGACTGGTAGAACCTGAGATTTGTAAGAAATTCTATCTGAAATAACTGTGTAGCTATTTTTGATCTTGGTATTTTACCTCATTGTCATCCACACCAGACCACTGCATTTCATTATTTTTAGACCTCACAAAAGCAGTATAATGTCAGGTTTTAGAAGACAGCTTCTTGAAAACCACTGCACCTCTAAACTATATGAAGCTTTTGTACTAGTAGTAGTTCGGATAAATAAGGCAGTATTCTATAGAGTAATTCTAAGCAATGGCATTAGGTACTAATACATATTTTCAAAATACCTGTATCTGAATAGTAGCAGTATCATCTCTAAGAAATCAAATCATAGCGTGTAAGTAAATAATTTTCAAATTTAATTTCAAACATGATGTAACATCCATTTAGAACAAAAGTTTAAATATTATTGTCCAAGAAAAGTTGTGAAATAATGTCACTATCTAGATAACAGCATAACTAGTCAGGGATACAAGCTTGGTAGCCATAGATAAACATTGCTGTTTCCACTTCAATTTCTTTCTCCAATTCTCCCAAACTTGCCCTATAATTCTTTCAAAATGGGCCTATATTTCTTATTTATTGTTTGACCAAAAATTCATGTGATAGATAATTAATTATGTAGCTAGGAGTGAGTCACAAAAAAAGGAGAAAATTTTAGTAGTGTTTATGCAGCATAACTGAAGCTGGAATGTTTCTTCCGTTTTTTTTTTCTTAATGTTTTAGTAAGTTTGAGAGAAGTGACAATACTATGCTGCAGCTAGTAAATGCTCAGGATTTCAGGAGAACAGGTCAGTTTTCTCTGGAAGATATTTTGTCAGCCACAAGTGAGATTTTAAAAATTTTATTCCACCTCGACAACTTGTGATACTTCTAGAGTATCTCCACATCATATCTAGAATTGTATATTCCAGCTCCACACCATCATCAGTAGCTACAGATGACGTGTACATCATGTCTTGTGTCTTACGTAGTGCCAGTAGAGAAAGTCTGGATGTCATTTCTAATGACAAGTCTCGTCCATTGTCCATAGCTCCTCTGAGAGTGCGCTTTGTTTGTGGGTTTGTACCTATTGGAGTATTCCCAGCTCTGACAGCTAGCTTCATAGGAAATCATGAATCATTTAAACTTATACAAACAGGTCTTATGAAAAACAAGGTTCAATTCTTATATGGTTCTGGCTATGCTCTGATTACGTTACTAGCACGTCCCAAGTCTTACGAGGTTGTAATCTCTGAACTTCGTAAAGGTGATTACGAGGCACACGTGTTGTGTACAGAATTAAGGAAGGAGATAGAGGCCACATTTGAGAAGGTCAGTTCTCGCATGAACTACGGCAACTTCATGGACTATCAGTTTGGGATCGCATGTCCAGCTCATCCTGAGGAGGATCATGTGTGTGTAGTAGATAGAGAATGTTCCTCACCACAAGCTATGCTGTGCTTACAAAACTTGCAACAAAGTACCTCAGGAAATGTCAAGTTGTCACAAAGTCTGGTTTGGAAAGGTGAGAGTTGTAACTGACATCTTCAGTAGATGTTTTTCATTTATTATTATTTTTGTAGCATTTAGAAGTTTCATTTACATCACCATTACTGAGTCAAGCAGAAGAGCGGGACACTGCAGGTAAAGTGTAATGTTTGGTTGCAAGATATTAAAAATAAAATTGTAGCCATTACTTAATTATGTATAATGTTTTACTACGTTTTCCTTGTTGTTATTGCTAGATAAGGTCTTTTTATATACCTATTGTATTGAAATTGTAATTATTCACACGGCACATAGGACTCACTATTTTAATATCGATTATATAAATGTATTATCTGTCAATTGATTTCTTTTATATACATATTTTATTCCTTTTTTTTGACATAGCCATTGCTTTTACGATTAAAGATGAATTTAAAGGTATGTGAATTTAAATTCTTATATTGATAGTGTGCACTATACAGTTACAACAATTCTTATGGCATAAACTAAGGAAATTATGTATTATTTGTCGAGGCCACAGGCTCTCCACAAGGGATCATGCCCTGAGACATGCCCACAATGTAGCCTGACTTGAGTCTTCCGCGAACTATACAAACAATAACTTAGTAAAATAACTACTAAGTTGTACCTTGTTCAGTTAATTGTAACTAGTTTTTAAGATCACATCTACAATATAACATACCTCATAATGATCACTTGCAGCGCTGGTCTCAGTTTTGTTCATATCATTATTATCACACCAACTTTTGTGACCTTCACAGTAATTAGGTACATCTTAACTTTTTTCTTTCTCGTCACAGAAAACCGTTTATATGGGTATCAAGAACATATGAATATCACATACACATAAAAAAATGATCACAAATAATACCATGTACCACAAATAATACCAGACTTGCTTGCACTTGTAGAATGGCCAGTAACTTAAGTTAAGCTCATATGAATAATTCAAAAGCTTCCTGCCAACAGTTGGAAAAGTGTTTTCTTTGGTACAGGATGGCCCCACAAATACTGTTTTGTAATTTCACAAATTGATGGTATATATGTCTCCACAATTGTTGACCTTTACCAGATCAACAATAGTCATATTCTTGTAGCTTAGTATGTTGCTACCAGGGCACAGTGGTAATAGTTTTATTATGTCTAGTCTGTTATCTTGTAAATTTGTGTGATATTTAAAGAATTGGAGAAACTAGTGGCTTCACATGTCATCATGATTGCATGATCTAGTGTGGCATCACGTTTTGTTCTGTAATAGCAAAATTAAATAATAATAATTCAGATAAATTGTTTAACTATAATATATATATATACATATATACATATATATATATATATATATATATATATATATATGGTTCTACTATATCATGGTAGACATTTTTGTGTTTTCAGATTTGAACTCTGCACAATATCAACAATTGTCCTTCGTGTTGCCTTATACGTTCATAGTCTGTTCATGATTGTGTAGTGTTTTAGAATAACTAAATTCATTGATGGACCAGACTCAATTACCATGTGCATGTGCATATAGGTCCATGTGTGTATGTATATTCTAGAATGCTAAGTGGTCTGCTTCAGCATAAATGGTGTGCACATTTTTTTTATGGATTTCTTGAAATTGTTAGTGTTAAGCATCTGCACACTGAAGTCTGAAATTTAGGTGCCTACTGAAGTCAAAGTGCACCTTTTTTAGTCTGGCTCACATAGTAGGTAATGTGTTGTTTGTTGGTAAAAAGTAGACTGAAGTTCAGGTGTTCAGGTCTGCCCATACAAGCATATAGCATTAAATATCATGTGCCATGAATGCATAGAATTAAACAACATCCACTTAAGTTTCACTGTTACAACATTTCAACTCAACCAAGTCATCTTTTGTTGACTGTTTCATATCAAAAGTCACTGAAGAAGACTTTACAGAGTTAATGCATCTAGCAATTTATTTGTTATGAAATTTTTGAGAGGCATAGTGATGCAGTTTAGATAATTATAAAAATAGGAAATTTTTCTCTTTCTAACAGCCAACAATATTGTTAATTATAACTTACCCAACGTTTTGACTTCTTGCTGAAGTCCTCTTCAGGGATCAACTGCAGAGGTTGAACTCTCCGCGGTGATATAATAACACAAAGTAAACAGCAAGATTTCTGGAGGGCACGCTTACTGTGTAGCATTGACAACCATAACCTGTAAGCTCTAAACCTATGTCTCTGTTAAAATTGTTGTTGTCAGGTGGTGTCATCTGTATGTGTAGAGGTTCCTTGATCTTCAACTCACAATGCTTACTAGCTCTGCCTACAACTTTTAAACTCTGTAAGACTTTCTAGAGAATGATGGTATGCTGTGTACAGAAAACCTACACACACAGACAGATACCTTCACTTTAAGTCTCATCATCTTAATCATGTAAAGAGAGGAATAGACAGTAAGCGTGCAGTCCAGAAATCTTGCTGTTTACTTTGTGTTATTATATGACCATGGAGAGTTTGACCTCAGGTGACCCCTGAAGAGGACTCCGGCAAGGAGTCGAAATGTCGGGTTAAGTTATAATTAACATTATTACTGGCTGTTAAAAAGAGAAAAATTTCCTATTATTATAATTATTTCAGCCAAGAATGACTGCATTAATTCGTTTAGATAATTCTATAGTTTGCTGTTATTTGTAGGGCTATACACACGTCAAAACACTTTAATTCTTAAACAATGTTTCGACCAAGTTTACTAGTCTCAGGTGCAGAAATACAGAAAGTGGAGTGATAGGCTGAATGACCCTGAATAGGTGAATGAATGAATGGCTTTGCTAGGGGTGCAAAAACAGGTGTTGATTGGCAGTCTAAAGGATTGAGGATAAAGAATAAAGCAAGAAAGAACTGTGAATAGGATATAATGAGGATGTCTGTCCCACAAGTAAAGAAATGATCTTAGCAAGATATTTGGTTAGATAGTATGTAGCGGATCCTAATGTGCTGATGATAAAGTGCGTTATCTTAGTGAATCTTTGGAAGTCTGTACATGCAAAATAGGCAGGAATGTGTAAAATTGAGCTTATTCTTTGTCCAATTCACCTAGTTTCATGTAATTCCTTTTGATCTAAACCATTAAGTTATTCTGTCTTATCATACTTGATTTTCACTGCAACAAGATGATTGTCTAACACACTGTTTTAAGCAACAAAGGGTGGTCAGTAATTCCTCAGTTTCATATATGGCCTAATAATTATAATTGTATTTTAAAAAATGAGTCGATTGAAGGAAGTTCCAACAATAGATACTGCTCTATGAGCTAGCTAGTCTTTTCAAATTTGTTGACATTGCATTGGTTTGTCCAAACTCGAATTTGATATGCTGTGTATTACGTTCAGCCATGACACAGCATCACATGTGCACCTGGAATACCGGACTTGGTAAACTTGCTCGCAATGGTAGAAGACTGCTAACTTAGCTTACACAGGTAAATTCTAGGTTTTCTGCCCACAGTTGATAGACTAACTAACATCCATGTCATCCTGTCCCTGCAAGAAGTTGTAAAATGCAGCTGCTTTAATATTCTATTCCCTCGCATTCCCTCACATATTTTGTCAGTGTTGTTTGTTCTTAGAGCAAGCAGTGAAAGTGACTCTCAAGCTTAACAAGTAATTATCACTTCATTAAAAGATTCCACCTATTATTTTTATTCCTGCTGAAAAAGTAATTCATGATATATCACTCATTGATCTTATATTTTACGGTTTGTTATATGTTTTTATACTTAAATATCGTATAGTGATGTATATTTCATGAACAAATATTGTGTTATAGCTAGTAAGTTTCCTTGAAGTTCAAGTGTAATTCATAGCAGCTCTTAGTAGTTAAGTGGACTAACCTTTTAATGGCACTATGGAATGTGGTATTCACTGTAGCAGCATGCTAGTGTCTTCTTGTAGTAGAATAGAAGTCACTTGTAAAGTTTCTGTAGTCCAAGTCTGCAAAGCCTAAAGTGTTTACCAAGTTGTTGTCCATTTCATTCCTCTATAACATGCACTACAATTATGACTAATGATGTATGTCTTCACTATTTTATACTGACTACGCTTTTTTGACATTTTACTGGCAACACTTTACCAACCTAACATAGCCAGTGAATCATTCATGAATATACACCACTGTCATCCGAAATGATGATGCATTTTTAACAAGTCGGAACAGAGTTAATAATATATTCATAAATACACAGATTGCTGCCGTTATTGCTGCCACACAAGTGTATCATCATCTGTTTCATGCTAATTAATCATATTATGTGTAAATAAATGTAAGAAAGTCATGAAAAGTGAAATTAGAAAAAAAGTACTGTAAAAATCTTTGAAAAAATTCTGTGACTCACATAAACAATAAAAATTATTACAGCAACAGTTTCACTAGTAATGTATAATGGGTGGTGGTAAGTAGATATCGTATAGACATGAGCACAGTGTTGATGTAGTCTCAGAGTTGTCCTCAGACTGCTCTGTGTTCCATGACACATGAATAGTTCTATATCCTGAAGACAATCCACCTCTTTCTTGCAGTTCCTCATTACTGTGTTGATGTAGTCTCAGAGTTGTCCTCAGACTGCTCTGTGTTCCATGACACATGAATAGTTCTATATCCTGAAGACAATCCACCTCTTTCTTGCAGTTCCTCATTACTGATACACATTTCCTAAATGAACATATGCATCTCTTCTGTGCAGTCTTACTGCAGCTACTAGACTCTCTACAGTAGCAGTGTCTTCATGGAATACTTTACCTAGTATATAAAACCCAGGAGAAGGCACACTACGATGGGGCATAATATAATAAAAATCCATATTATTTTGGTTAAGTCTCACTCTTGTTAGTTTCTGGCAGTCCTTCAGAGCAGTAATCACTTGTATGGCACCTTCAGCACATCAATGTTATTTCCTGATTGTGACAATTGTTGCAGATTTTTAAGATGGTGTAGTTCAGAGGCTAGAATGATGGCGCTGTCTGAACTGATATTATTATTACCCAGGTCTAAGTCCTCCAGATCTAGATGACATGTACTAATATTCGTGGCCAATGCTTTACGGCATGTGTCATTGATTGTGTTGTCATCCAGTCAGGTCTAAGGACTTCAGTCTCTTCAGACAGTGTATTTTATTAATGACAGCTACTTGTCCTGAGTCTTCTGCAGAATATCTACATTTAATTTTAATATTGTACACATTATTATCAGTAAAGGATTTTATGTTAATTTCATTTTTATTTTTATCAGTTAGAGATTGCAAGCAGCTGGTTAGTTCCTGAACTCCATTTGAGATAAAGTCTTCAAATATAATTGATAAACTTTTCCCATTAAAATGTACTATAGCTTTGATGAACTGAGATATGCCAGTGGATGAACTGTATTCAATAGTTAAATTTACAGAGTCGTTGAGACATCTGAGTCCGTCTATCAGGTACTCACTCCCTTCAGCTGTGAAGCCACGCAAACTAAACTGTATCTGTTTGCTTTCTGCACATGATTTCAAAATATTCAACAAATATTTCAGTGTTTTCTGGTTTTTTATTGGAGGGAACAGAAATAATTGTTGCAAATTTTGAAATTTCTGCATATGAATTTGTAAAATACATAATCCATATCAATGTCTCGTTCAAATGAAAGTGTTAAGTCTATGATATGTTGAGGACACATGCAAATGGTGTAGATTAAAGCTGGAACATGACGAGGTAGAATACCATATAGACTTAAACTACCATCACTATAATATTTCATTATCTACTCACATACTCTAGGTTGACAAAAAAAAATAGAATATAAAAAAAAATTTGTGACAATATGCAGACAATAATAAAGTACATCGACTATTTCACTTGTAGTGTATAACAGTTGACAAGAATATATTGTGTCGACATGAGCACAGTGTTGAGTTATCTTCAGACTGTTCTGTGTTCCATGACACATGAATAGTTCTGTATCCTGAAGACAAATCTCCATCGATTTCTAGAAGTTCTTCATTCCCGATACGCATGCCTAAGTGAACATCTGCATCTCTTCTGTGCAGTCTTACTGCAGCTACTAGACTCTCTACAGTAGCAGTGTCTTCAAGGGATACTGTATCTTGTAATTGAAACCCAGGAGACATTTGATAGTTCGTGACATAACAATAATCAAAAGTTTTGTTAATCCTCACAATTTTTAGTTGCTGACAGTCCTTCAGAGCAGCAATCACTTGTATGGCACCTTCAGCATCAATGTTATTACATGGTAGTGACAATATTTGCAGATTTTTAAGATGGTGTAGTTCAGAGGCTAGAATGATGGCGCTGTCTGAACTGATATTGTTATCACTCAGGTTTAAGTTCTCCAGATCTAGATGGCATGTACTAATATTTGTGGCCAATGCTTTACAGCATGTGTCATTGATTTCGTTGTTAGACTGGTCTAAGGACTTCAGTCTATTCAGACAGTGTATTTTATTAATGACAGCTACTAGTCCTGAGTCTTCTGCAGAATGTCTGCATTTAATTGTCATTTTGTTCGTATTTTTATCAGTAAAGAATTGCAAGCAGCTGGCTAGTTCCTGAACTCCATTTGAAGTCAAGTCTTCAAATTCAATTGATGAATTCTTCCCACTAAAATATACTATAGCTTTGATGAACTGAGATATGCCAGTGGATGAAGTGTACACTGTAGTTAAATCTACAGAGTCATTGAGACATCTGAGTCCATCTATCAAATACTCACTCCCTTCAGCTGTTAAGTCACCCAAAATAAACTGTATCTGTTTGATTCCTGCACATGATTTCAATATATTCCAAAAATAATTCAGTGTTCTTTGATTTGTTATTGGAGTGAGCAGAGATAAATATTGCAATATCTTTATTTTCTGCTTATGAATTTGTTGGAGTACATGGTCCATATCAATGTCTCGTTGAAATTCAAGTGTTAAGCGTACGATATGTTGAGGAGATGTACAAATGGTGTAGATTAAAGCTGGAACTTTATGAGGTGGAATATTACATTGTACTATACTACCAAAACTATATTTCATTATCTGCTCACATACTCTAGGATCCTGTGACTCAAAGGCAAGTTCTATTTCACTACCATTTATGAGGTGAGGAATATTTGCTGATTTAAATGTTTCTAGACCAAAGTAAAACTTCCAGAAAATCATACTACAAGAGTACTTTTCAAACTTTGCATTATAGTGTGGATAAGATGTAAGTTCTTCTATTATTTTGCGTTTCTGCCCTTCTTCTGCATTTGCTACATAGAATGCTGCCAGAAATTCTTGCAGTGTCAGATGAAGGAACATATAGGAGGTGCTGATTCCGCTAAGCTGAGCTGTACGGTTACAAGAGACAAGACCTAAGGTCCAGTCTCCACGAGAACTAGTGTCTTTATCAGATAAGAAATCTATTTGTTTGGCATCAACAACTTGTTTATTAGATACAATCATGTTGAAAGCTAGGGAGCACAGCTTGTTGAAATTTTCTTGAATGTTTTTCGGTAATTCTTTTAAGGAGAAAATTTGTATTTCCCTGTTGTTACGTTTAAGGTAGCGTAATATCATTGATCTAGCAAACTCTTTGTATATTTTAGTTTGTGTGTTTGGAAGCAGTCCTCTCTCTGTCATGTAAACAAAACAAATGATGGCAGCATGTATAGGTAAGTAGCACATGTGGAATACATTGGGATGCAACTCTAGATACTCCTTCAGATGTGCTGGCCCATGTGGACTGTCAGATGAAAAATCAAAAGGATAGTTATAAATGTATTGTAAGATTTGGTGTTGAGTAAAGCCAGAGACTTCTATTTGCTGTGTTATGACATGTTGATTCAGTCTTCTTGTAGCTCCACGACGAGAGGACACAATGATCATAGACCGAGGAAGGTACTGCTTGTGGAGCAATTTGAAGACTACTGACTTGTTCTCTTCTTTAGAGTTGTACTCATCTAGCCCATCAAACACAAAGCACACACCTTCTCCGCTAGATTTCTCTATTTCTGAAAGGACAGCTCTAAGATCTTCGTCACTATTGTAAAAGTGTTTAAGAATACTAGTCAGAGTCGCTTCTTGTAGGATGTCGTTACCTAACATTCGAAGTGAGACAAGAAACACTAGTTTAGTGTTAACTAAAGACTTTCCTTTTGTCCAATCTTTGATAATTTTATTTACCAGGGTAGTCTTCCCACTGCCAGGATGACCTTCTACCAGAATTAATGCTGCACTTTTGTATGTACCAAAAAGTTTTTCATACTCTATAAGGAAGTTTGGTTCTGGGACTTGAGCATGTTTTCTACCAAGATGGTCTTGGCTAGTTTTTGTGTTTTGAGTGTTACATTTGTTGAGAACTAAGTTTATGAAAGTTTCAGTTCCCACTGGAGGCCAATCTTCATTTTGTAGTACTTGTATGTTTTCTGAATACAGATCTAAAAGTGTTTTCTTTGCTACAGGATGGAGGACAGTCAGTGTCACTTTGTTACTGACTATTTCTCTCTCTTGACTCCTCACATAACATGTGTAATTACCTCCCATTCCCTGGTGTGCGCGGTTAACGACTAGTATATCCTCATGTATACCAGAAAACAAGGGACAGTCAGCTAATGGCTGGTTATCTTTCTTCCACTGGTAAGACACATTCTCTTTTTGATTAGTATTGACTAGAAGTAGGATTGATTTGCCTTCTTCTACTTTTAATTTTCTAGGGCTCTGATGGAATATTGTGAAATCTAGTTTAGAAGCATCAGTTCTCTTTTCGTCAGGAATTTTCTTTGAATCCTTTAATGAAGTGAATTTTTCTTCAACCTCTTGAGCTAATCTACCATGTCCCACTAGTGAACTTCTCAAAGCCTTAGTGAGTGTGGTAATAGTGGGTGGAGTGACACTGCCTCCAGACAGCCATACTGACAGCACTTGATTTAGACTAAGCACGTTGTCTTCTCTCTTGCTGTTCTTTGTGAGGTAAGGTGGCAGACCTAAGGCTGTACCTAGTTTTTCCCAGTCTGGACTGACCTGGATTAGAGTCTCTGAGATCCATCCGAAGTCTTCAGTTTTTAAGGTGTCATCTAAGCGCATTCTCTTGGCTTCAGGCTGCTCCTCTCCTGAGCTACTTCTCCTCAGGTACTCACTGAGTGATTGTTCTCCCCAGCTCTCTAGAAGGCTCAGGAACTTGCCCCACCCACTCCCATCTTGTTGGATTCTCTGTGCCACTAACCTGAGTAGGTATCGGAGCTGGAGTTTGCGGTCCACCTTGCTGTGGTCCAGACTTGAGAACTGGTCCAACATGGAGTCTGAGATCAGATACTTCTGGAACATCTCCTCAGACAGATCCACTGGCTTAGATTTGATGACAGATAATACCCTGTCTTCATTATCTTTGAGAAACTTGGCTAGTTGAGCATTAGCTACTTCAGTGGGAGTAGACATTTTCTTCCTTCTTTTTGTGGTGTGGTTCACTTCCTCTCACTGGCCTAATAAGGCAATGTTTGTATGCACATGATCTTTATGTAATGATATTTATTGGGTGCTGGGCACATAACTGCAGTTGGGATTGGCTTAGTTGAGCGGTAAACCCAAACAATGATATGAAGGAAGTGGGTCAAGCAGATGTACGTTTGTACAGATAAGAGCTGCCAAGCTAATCCCAAGTCAATCAGTGTGGTTTGTTACAGTAGTAAATTAGTGGGATTCAGTTAAGTCAGGTCAAGAGGGACAAGCCCCACCATTAAGAAATAAGAGAAGTAGCATATTGCTACATATAATACATGTTCAATGATGCAATTCTTATGTATGTTTATTTAGTAATAAGTATATAACATCTTGTTAATATAAAGACATAATTTGACATCATGGCTATTTCTTTTTTCTGCTTCATGGCTGCTACCAGCAAAAAACATGTTGATTAAGATATCTTATCAAGACTGTCTTTATTGTGATTATGTTTTATAATTTTAGTTTTCTTAGAAATTGTTTGCTAATTCTTAATTAAAAATCTTAACTAATTATGTTCAGATTCTTATATGATAATGTTATAAATTAAAGTAAGATCTTGTTATTATCTTAAATAACATATTATTTAATATTTTAATAAGATTAATAATGAGATTATTGGTTCCATAATCTTACTATTCTGAATATTTTCCTAATTTTTTCTTACATAAGAATGTCAGTGGAAGTAAGATATTATTTAAGCTATCAGTACATCTAAAAAATAAATTAAATATTTTTATAAATAAACTTTCAGAATTAGTGTATGTTTTTGCCCGTTATACTTTATCATGTGACAACAGTTCTACGAAAATGAATTTGAAACTTGTTTTATGGTGCTTACTGTAGCATACTGCACTACACATTTTTACCCTAATTTCCACTATAACAAGCAATCTCAAATAATAGTATTAGCCTATGAAGGGTGTGGTCAATATTCCTTCATTTTTTTAATATGGCCTAATAATTTGAATTACATATTATTATGTAAGAATATAGTAGCAGAATGAAGTCACAACTATAATCTACTACCCTTTGTAGCTAACTATACATGTATATTAAACGAGGGACCATAAGGGATGAGGGTATGTGGGAAAGGGGGAGGGGTGACAGTACAATTTCATCTTGTTGCTATGAACTACTGATTGGGTAACTCATTTTTAATTTTTCCCCGTTTAATTCAATTTTATGGACTTACACTATCAAAATGAAGGGTCATATCATAAAATGAAGTCTTCAATGTAAGTGATACTAGTGTTTGTATTTTATTTGCATTATGTCTGTCCTTACTAATTTGTAATGACTCTAGCACTATTCAATTTATAATTTTATGAAACAAGTTGCGATCACCACATAAGTACACTGGGACGAAGTGGTGTTCAGCATCAAGAAGTTGCCCTGGAGCTTTAAGACCTCAACTGAAGACACTCAGATGGGTGGGCGGGTCTTAAGTTAGCACACACCTAATAAGGTTATGGTAATCCCAGTCTATCTAGTACTACCCTGGTAGTTGTACTTATGGCTGCACAAGTGATTGTGGTTTAGTAGCTATAGAGTACTAACGAATCCAGTACGGTTCAATTCCACTGACAAAAACACTAAATGCATTAATAGAATTGATGATGATAGTAATAATAATAATAATGATAATAATAACAATAACAACAATAACAAAAATATTCGATTAATTCTCTCTGTTACAGGCTTTTTTATAGTAATACAGAATTAATATAATTTGACTATCACCGGAGATTGAACCCAGTACCACTAGCTTTACACACAAGTGGTCTGCTAAGATATAACAAACAACAGGCAACCAAACATTTCAATTCTATATTGTACTGTTTATGGGTACTGCTATGATACTGTCATGCTTTTAGCAGACCAGCTTAGTAATTTCAGAATAATTTATTTAAATGTTTTAATTCATGGAATTATTTTATTCTGCTACTATTTTTTACTTCACAATTAGTGTACTGTTTTCATTTTATCATGTGACAACAGTTCTACAAAAATAAAATTGAAACACTTTTATATATTGTAACACATTTTTTACCCTAGTTTCCACTATAACAAGCAATCGAACTCATTAGTTTATTGCTATGAAAGGTGGTCAATAATTCTTCTGTGTTCATAATCCACAATCTAATAGTTTGAACTATCATATTATGTATGAGGTGGTAGAAGAAAACCACAATATAGCCTACTGTTCTGTGAGCAGAGTAATCATTTACAAATTTGTTACATTGCATTGATTTGTTCAAACGCTAATCGGATATGCCATGTACTATTTCAGTCATTATAAAAGGGCATAAGATTAATGGTTCTTTCATTCACAACTATTATCACTCTACTCACTCAGTTGGCTATGCTCTCTTGCATATAGTCTGGAACTCTCTCATACTCTCAGTCTATTCATAGTTATTGCAAATTCTAAGTGTGACTTACTCTACTGTTATACTCATCGCTACTCGATCATTAGTTCATTTCAATGTAACTGATTGTCTTAACCAGTGGTAGCATACAGTTAGATAGTGTAGTATCTCTCTACTATAATCTAGAGTGGCTTTAGCTAGCATTTGACTTACAACCTTAGTGGCTCTCACTCTATCTAGTTCAGAGTAATTCTCAGCTTTGATTAGCTGAGTAGTGAGCAACTGCTCCAGCTGTAAATTATAAAGTGCAAGCTGCTGGATATCCTATTTCCTAGCTTGTCAGTATTCTTTGTTCTTAGAGCAAGCAATTACAGTGACTTTCCAAGTTCGAAGAGTAAATATCACTCCATTAGATGAATCCATCATTAATTTTCATTCTTGCTTAAAAATGATTTTTTATTTGCTGTATTGTTATAACCTGTGATACTTTTTTATAATTAAATATTGTATAGTGATGTATATTTCATAAACAAATATTGTGATACAGCAAGCTAGTTTCCTTGAAGTTAAAGTGTCATTCATAGCAGCTCTTAGTAGCTGGACTTGACTAGCCTTTTAATGACACTATGGAATGTGGTATTCACTGTAGCAGCATGTTAGTGTCATCTTGTAGTGGCTCTTTAGAAGTTGATTGTGGAGTTTTCTGCAGTCCGGTCTGCAAGGACTAAAGTGTTAAAGTGTTGTTTATTTCATTCATCTATAACATGCACTACAATTATGCCTAATAGTGCATGTATTTATTATAGTTTTAGTTTTAATTCACAAGCAAATATCCCACCATACCACTTATTTGTCATTTTTCTTGATCCATGTAATTGTGAATACACACCCTACCATCTTTGTCATCGTTATGAAGTAACTGTATCAACCTGGCTCAGTTATACACACAATCAGCATCATTACTGACAATGCTGTACCAATCACACATTCACACATTGTCGCTATTTTCTCACTTAATTTTCTTGACCCATTAATTCATATATTATACACACCACTATCATATGTACTGACAACACTTTTTCTACATTATACGGTCAACAATTACCAACTGCAAGCAGCTAATGTATTATTTGTAAATACACACAACTGTTATCGGTAATGGAGACACTTATTCAACTCTCCATTACTGACAATGATGTAACAAGTGGGAACAGAGCTAATAAATTATTCATAGATACACTGGTTGTAGTCTTTGTTACTAACACACAAGCGTATCTATCAATATTTCTTATTTTCATGCTAGGTATGCATATGTGTAAATAAATGTAATTTCTAAGGTTTAAAATAATCAAGAAGAGTGAAGTCAGTAAATGAAGTAATTTATAATAATTAAAATAAATTTCATGACTTACATAAAACAAATACAATAATTACAGAAACAGTTTTTTTATGTGCCGACATGAGCACAGTGTTGATGTATTCTCAGAGTTGTCCTCAGAATCTTCTGTGTTCCATGACACATGAATAGTTCTTCCTGAAAAATGAACATCTGCATCTCTTCTGTGCAGTCTTACTGCAGCTACTAGACTCTCTACAGTAGCAGTGTCTTCATGGAATACTAACTCATGCAAATGAAATCCAGGAGACTTTCCAGCATACTCACCATATAAATATTTGTTTAGCATCACCATTGTTAGTTGCTGACAGTCCATCAGAGCAGCAATCACTTCTATGGCACCTTTAGCATCAATGTTATTACATGATAGTGACAATATTTGCAGATTTTTAAGATGGTGTAGTTCAGAGGCTAGAATGATGGCGCTGTCTGAACTGATATTGTTATCACTCAGGTTTAAGTCCTCCAGATCTAGACGGCATATACTAATAATTGTGGCCAATGCTTTACAGCACGTGTCATTGATTCTGTTGTCAATCAGGTCTAAGGACTTCAGTCTATTCAGACAGTGTATTTTATTAATGACAGCTACTAGTCCTGAGTCTTCTGTAGAATGTATGCATTGAATTTGAATTTTGTTCACATTTTTATCAGTAAAGAATTGCAAGCAACTGGCTAGTTCCTGACATCCATTTGAAGTCAAGCCTTTAAAATTAATTGATAATTTCTTCCCACTATAATGTACTATAGCTTTGATGAACTGAGATATGCCAGTGAATGAAGTGTATTCAATAGTTAAATCTACAGAGTCATTGAGACATTTGAGTCCGTCTATCAGGTACTCACTCACTTCAGCTGTTAAGTCACACAAATTAAACAGTATCTGTTTCATTCCTGCACACGATTTCAGTATATTGAACAAATATTTTAGTGTTTTCTGGTTTTTTATTGAAGAGTACAACAATAGTTTTTGCACATTTTGAATTTTCATATGAATTTGTTCCAGTACATAGTCCATATCAACGTCTCGTTTAAACATAAGTATTAACTCTATGATCTCTTGAGGAGACGTACAAATGGTGTATATTAAAGCTGGAATAAGATGAGATGGAATGCCAAACTGTTTTATAACACCATGACTATATTTCATTAACTGATCACATACCCTAGGTTTCTGGGACTCAAAGGCAAGTTCGATATTACTACTATATAAGCGCCGAAGAATATATCCTGATACAAATGTTTCTAGGCCATAGTAAAACTTCCAGAAAGGTGAATAGCGGTAGTATTGAGAAGGTTCAAGTTTATCTATTAAATTGCGTTTCTGCTCTTCTTCTGCATTAGCTACATAGAAAGCTGCCAGAAATTCTTGCAGTGTCAGATGAAGGAACATATAGGAGGTGCTGATTCCACTAATCTGAGCTGTACGGTTACAAGAGACGAAACCCAAGGACCAGTCTCCACGAGGACTAGTGTCTTTATTAGATAAGAAATCTATTTGTTTGGCATCGACAACTTGTTTTTTAAATACAAATATGCTGAAAGCAAGAGAGCATAGCCTGTTGAAATTCTCTTGAATGTCTTCTGGTAATTCTTTTAAAGAGTAAATTTCTATATCTCTTTCGTTACGTTTAAGGTAGCGTAGTATCATTGATCTAGCGAACTCTTCATATATTTTAGTTTGTGTGTTAGGAAGCTGTCCTCTCCCAGTCTTGTACACAAAACAAATGATGGCAGCATGTATAGGTAAGTGGCACATGTGGAATACATTGGGATGCAACTCTAGATACTCCTTCAGATATGCTGGCCCATGTGGACTGTCAGATGAAAAATCAAAAGGAAAGTGATCAATGTATTGCAAGATTTGGTGTTGAGTAAAGCCAGAGACTTCTATTAGCTGTGTTATGATAGGTTTCTTCAGTCTTCTTGTAGCTCCAGGACGAGAGGACACAATGATCATAGACCGAGGAAGGTACTGCTTGTGGAGCAATTTGAAGACGACTGACTTGTTCTCTTCTTTAGGGTTGTACTCATCTAGCCCATCAAACACAAAGCACACACCTTCTCCGCTAGATTTCTCTATTTCTGAAATGACAACTCTAAGATCTTCGTCACTATTGTAGAAATGTTTAAGAATACTAGACAGAGTAGCTTCTTGTAGGATGTCATTACCTAACATACGGAGTGAGATAACAAACACTAGTTTAGTGTTAACTAAAGACTTCCCTTTTGTCCAGTCTTTGATAATTTTATTTACAAGAGTAGTCTTCCCACTGCCAGGATAACCTTCTACCAGAATCAATGCTGCACTTTTGTATGTACCAAAAAGTTTTTCATACTCTATAAAGAAGTTTGGTTCTGGGATTTGGCGATTTTTTGTGTTTTGAGTGTTACATTTGTTGAGAACTAAGTTTATGAAAGTTTCAGTTCCTACTGGAGGCCACTCTTCATCTTGTAGTACTAGTGTGTTCACAGAGTATAAATCTAAAAGTGTTTTCTTTGCTACCGGATGGAGGACAGTCAGTGTCACTTTGTTACTGACTATTTCTCTCTCCTGACTCCTCACACAACATGTGTACTCACCTCCTGTTCCCTGGTGGGCGTGGTTTATAGTTAGTATGTCATCATGGATACCAGAAAACCATTGACTGTCAGCCAATGGCTGTTTATCTTTGTTCCACTGGTGAGACACATTCTGTTTTTGACTAGACTGAACAAGAAGTAGGATGGACTTACCGTCTTCTACTTCTACTTTGCGAGGGCTCTGATGAGTTATTGTGAATTCTAGTTTTGATTCATCAGGTCTACTGCTGCCAGGAATACTCTGCGATTCCAATATTGAAGTGAATTTTTTTTCAATCTCTTGAGCTACTCTTCCATGTCCCACGAGTTCACTCCTCAGTGCCTGTGTGAGTTTGCTAACAGTGGCACAACCTCCAGACAGCCATACTAACAATATCTTTCTGAGGCTCTTAACATTGTTGTCTCCTTCACTATTTTTAATTTGGTAAGGTTTCAAATCTAATGCAGTGCCTATCATTTCCCAGTCAGGACTGACCATGACTAGGGTCTCTAATATCCATCGGAGGTCCTCAGAGCATAAAGTGTCGTTAATACATTTTCTTTCTGCCTTTGTAGTCTGCTCTTTTCCTGAGCCACTTCTTAAGTACTTACTAAGCGATTGTTCTCCCCAGCTCTCTAGAAGGCTCAGGAACTTGCCCCACCCACTCCCATCTTGTTGGATTCTCTGTGCCACTAACCTGAGTAGGTATCGTAGCTGGAGTTTGTGGTCCACCTTGCTGTGGTCCAGACTTGAGAACTGGTCCATCATGGAGTCTGAGATCAGACATCTCTGGAACATCTCCTCAGACAGATTCACTGGCTTAGATTTGATGACAGATAATACCCTGTCTTCATTATCTTTGAGAAACTTGGCTAGTTGAGCATTAGCTACTTCAGTGGGAGTAGACATTTTCTTCCTTCTCTTTGTGGTGTTGTTCACTTCCTCTCACTAGCCTAATAAGGCAATGCTCGTACGCATGTGAGCTTTATGTAATGATATTCATTGGGTTCTGGGCACATAACAACAGTTGGGATTGGCTTAGTTGAGCGGTAAACCCAAACTATGTTATAAAGGAAGTGGGTCAAGTTCTAGTTCCCTTGTACAGATAAGAGCTGCCAAGCTAATCCCAAGTCAATTAGTGTGGTTGGTTACAGTAGTAAATTAGTGGTCTGTGTGGGAGTTGTAGGGATTCAGGTCAAGAAGGACAAGACCTCATCAAAATCGATCACTACTAGTGCTGCCATCACTTGAGAAAATGAGTGAAGTAGCATATTACTACATATAATACATGTTCAATGAATGCAATTTTTATTATGAGAATTACACCTTCCCCAACAACTTCATGAGCATGCTAGTTAGCACACAATAAAATTTAGATAGTGACAAAGGATTGATATATCTCAATAGACATGTTAGCTATCATTCCTTGCTCTTTCTTCTGTATGCAAATTGATTTATTATGCTAGAAAAGTTATGAAATATTTATGATTGATATTGAAATTGATTAATTAATTGAATTATATGATAAATGGTTGAACTATAATATAACTAGTTGCACACATGGCAATAATAGTGGTGGTGTGATGGTGGTCCGGCTGCCACACGGGTTCTGTACTGGTTGCAGATGGTCTGGTTGTCAAATTGGTTAATATAATTCAAATGGTTCAAATAATTCCCTCAAATCAATGAGTGCAGCCATTCTAACAGTCGCTAAACTGAACTGCAGTGAGTCTAGGTAAGTCTTTATATAGGAATCAGTTTAAATACATGAAACATATAGATGTGTCAATTAATTAGTCAGAGTACAGTGTCACCAACAATTAAGATTGAATGGGATCTGCTATAAGTTGTTCAATAATCCTATTATCACCGTCAGGAAGTTCTGGTGGAATCTCTATTGTTGTATACAGGTTCTGTGATGGGCAGCCATCCCTGACAGGTGGTGAATACTGTCACTGTCAGTGTTGCAATGTTTCTGATGGTACCACTCTTTACTTATGCTGCAGATACTGATGTTCCAGTAAATGCAAAACAAACCAATAACAGCAAGAGCATGAATTAGGCTTTACTTCACTAAAAATTTTCAAATCACAGTCATCAAATTCTGTCATATCGCAGGTTAAACTTGTGACACTGGCTTTCAGCAGGCAAATATTCAGAGGCTTTTTCTCCAGGTTTCTCATAAATGCCATTAGTTGATAAATATTTGGAAACTAATTCTACAATTACCTCATAATGATCACCTGCAGCGCTGCTCTCAGTTTTGTTCATATCATTATTATCACACCAACTTTTGTGACCTTCACAGTAATTAGGTACATCTTAATTTCTTTCATTCTCGTCACGGAAAACCGTTTTTATGGGCACTATCAAGAACATATAAATATCACATACACATAAAATGATCAAGTTTCGTCTTACCTGAAATTATTGCAGCTCAAGACCCTCTATTATTTATAAGTAACTATTTGGAGTATTTGAGTCCATCTTTGGATCCAGTTTTACACCTTCAAAGCAGTTTACATTCCGTGTATAAATATACTAAATTTGACTGACTTGTTTTCTTCTTTCCTACCTTGAAAGCTTAAAATCAGTAGAATGGAATAACGAGAATGATAATGATGGTGATGGTGATGATGACTATGAGGATATTGATGATGCTTAATAAGATGTTATTATAGGCAAGTTGTAATAAAGTTTTTTGATCTTTTGGGTTGAACTCTTTGTGGATGGACACTTTGAGGCTTACAGGATATGGTTATCATCAAAATGGTTGCCATGGTGATTACTCTAGAATTCACCAGATCAGAGTGTTAGTTCACTTACACTTGCACATGTGTGAGAGGCAAGTCGTGTGAGGCTTGAGGTTTTGTGAGAGTGTGTGTGTGTTTGTTATTTAAGTCTCTGCGTGTATTTATTTAGTACTTGGTTTTGTCATAATTTGTCCTGTTAATACATGTAGTTTAAATCACCTTAGGTTATGTTTTTTAATGAAATAATTATTTGATAAAGTCCCATGGTTGTATTGCATCTCCAACACTTAATTCCACACACTCCAACTCAATTCTGTAGTATGTAGCAAACTATGCATGTGTTTCAAATGTGGGACCTTAAAGAATGAGGAGTGTGTGAAAGGGGGAGGGGTGAGAGTGCAATTTCATCTTGTTGCGATGAACTACCGATTGGGTAACTAGTTTTAAATTTTTTTTCCTTAATTCAATTATATGGACTTACACTATCAAAAAGAAATGCTCAAGGCTATTTATTTTATTTTGGGTCATATTATCAAAATGTCTAGCAATTCTTGAAGTCTTCAATGCAAGTGATACATGTGTTTGTAGATATTTTACTTGTATTATCTCAGTCCTTGCTTATTTTTTAATGAAATGATCTAGTTCCTGTTCAATTTATAGATTGTATAAGACAAGTTGCCATCACCATACAAGTTGTTTGTTGATGGCAGCCCATTCTATACCATCATGAGACTAAGCGGTGCTCAGCATCAATAAGTTGCACCAGAGCCTGAAGATCTTGGATTGAAGACACTCAGACAGGTAGGTGGAGCTTTAGATAGCACACAACAAAGGTTATGATCATCCTAGTCTATACCACAGTACTACCCTGTTGGTTGTTCTTATTGCTATACAAGTGCTTGTGGTTTAGAGGCTACAGAATACTAATAGATCCGGTACATTCATTGAAAAAAAAAAACATTCATAATTAAAGTAATAATAATAATAATAATAATAATAATAATAACAACAACAACAACAACAATAATATTAGATGAGTTCTCTCTTTTTAACATGCCTTTTTTACATAATAACGAAGCATTAAATCAGGTTTACTTACTGGTAATTGAACCCAGGACCGCATGCGTAACGCTCTGCCACTGAGCTATGACAGCCAATGGGCAACCAAACAGTTCAATTCATAATTTATACTGTTTAGAAGTGCGGCTATGCCACTCTCACAGACCAGTAGAAATTTTTTCCACAGATTCTTTTAATATGTGGAATTCTTTTACTCTGCTACTTTGTCACTTCACAATTAGCATACATTTTTTCCTTGTTTTACTTTATCATGCAGCAACAGTTCTACAAATTGATTTTGACACATGGCGCTTTCTTTAGCATATTGCAACATACATTTTTAACCTAATTTCCACTACAGTAAGTAATCCAACACATTAGTTTATTGCTATGAAAGGTGGTCAATAATTCTTCAGTTTCCATAAATCAGCCTAATAGAACTATCATATTATGCATGAGGTGGTAGATAAAACCAAAGCTAGAGCCTACTTTTCCGTGAGCAAAGTAAAATTTTGTTACATTGCATTGATTTGTCCAAATTCTAATATGATATTCTATGTATTGTTTTCAGTCATGATGAAAAGGCATAAGATTAATTGTAATAGCTATCATAGGTGGTTTGTAAAGTTTAAGATTCTGTAACATTTCTTTTTAGTCAGTGATTTTTTTCCTGTAATTCTCATCCACTTGTGCCCCCACATCCTATGTTAATACAACTCCACAAGTACATGATCAAAATTATAATTTGTAGTAACAGTTTGATAATGTTAATGTTAACTGTGACATAGTAACATAGTGCACCTCGAATACCGGACTTGCTTGCAGCAGTAGAAAGACTGCTAACTTATTTTACACAGGTAAATTCAAACATTTCCTGCCCACAGTTGATAGACTAACATCCATGTGGCCCCATCCCAACTATTTGTTGTAAAGTGAGCTTCTAGATATTCTATTCCTAGTTTTGTTGGCTGTGTTGTTGGTTCATAGAGCAAGCAGAGACAGTGGCTCTCTAAGTTTGACAAGTAAATTTCACTTCATTGAATGACTCCATCATTCATTTTTATTTTTGCTGAAAATGTTCTTCATAATAATATATCACTCATGATTTTTTTAATTTTATTGTATTGTGATAACTGCAGTGATAATGTTTTTATAAATTAATATTGTATGGTGAAGTATATTTTCATAAGCAATTACTAAGAGGGTGCTAGCTGGTTTCCTTGAAGTTCAAGTGCAATTCATAGTATCTGTTAGTAGTTGGAGTGGACTAGCCTTTTCATAGCACTATGGTATGTGGTATTCACTGTAGCAGCATGTTAGTGTCATCTTAGAGTAGCTCTTTAGAAATTGCTTGTGGAGTTTCCTGTAGTCAAGGTCTGCTTAAAGTATTTACCAAATTGCGTTGTCCATTTCATTCGTCTATAATTATGCCTAATGATGTCTATTTTATACCTATTATTATTTTTTTTGACATTTTACTGGTAATACTTTACCAACCACACTTTACCAACCACACATAGCAAATGAATTATTCATGAATACACACCACTTTCATCCGTAATAATGATGCATTTTCAACGCATTGACAATAATTTAACGAGTGCGAATTGAGCTAATAAATTATTCATAATTATACAGACTGTCACCGTTATTACTGACACAATATTGTACTATCATCTGTCAATAATTTGATATTCATGTTAATTATGCATATTAAATGTAAATAAATGTAAGAAAGTCATGAGAAGTGAAATTAGAAGACAAAAATATTGTAAAATCTTTAAAAAAATTCTGTGACTTATATAAAAAAGATAATTATTACAGCAACAGTACTTTCACTAGTAATATATAATTGGTGGCAATTCAGTATTGTATAGACATGAGCACAGTGTTGATGTATTCTCAGAGTTGTCCACAGACTGTTCTGCGTTCAATGACACATGAATAGTTCTAAATCCTGGAGAAAAAGCTCTACCGCTTATATACATGCCTAAATGAACATCTGCATCTCTTCTGTGCAGTCTTACTGCAGCTACTAGACTCTCTACAGTAGCAGTGTCTTCATGGGATACTATGTCTAGTAAATGAAACCCAGGAGACACTCTATAACTATAATAAAAACCCATATCTTGGTTAAGCGTCACTCTTGTTAGTTGCTGGCAGTCCTTCAGAGCAGCAATCACTCGTATGGCACCTTCAACATCAATGTTATTCCATGATAGTGACAATATTTGCAGATTTTTAAGATGGTGTAGTTCAGAGGCTAGAATAATGGCGCTGTCTGAACTGATATTGTTTTTTAGCAGGTCTAACTCCTCCAGAACTAGATGGCATGTACTAATATTTGTGGCCAATGCTTTACAGCATGTGTCATTGATTTCATTGACAGACAGATCTAAGGATTTCGATCTATTCAGACAGTGTATTTTATTAATGACAGCTACTAGTCCTGAGTCTTCTGCTGAATGTCTGCATTTAATTGTCATTTGCTTCATATTTTTATCTGTTAGAGATTGCAAGCTGCTGGCTAGTTCCTGAACTCCATTTGAAGTCAAGTCTTGAAATTCAATTGATAACTTCTTCCCACTAAAATATACTATAGCTTTGATGAATTGAGATATGCCAGTAGATGAAGTGTACACTATAGTTAAATCTACAGAGTCATTGAGACATCTGAGTCCATCTATCAGGTACTCACTCCCTTCAGCTGTTAAGTCACACAAAATAAACTGTATCCGTTTGATTCCTGCACACGATTTTAATATATTCCAAAAACAATTCAATGTTCTTTGATTTGTTATTGGAGTGAGCAGAGATAAATATTGCAATATCTTTATTTTCTGCTTATGAATTTGTTGGAGTACATGGTCCATATCAAGGTCTCGTTGAAATGCAAGTGTTAAGCGTACGATATGTTGAGGAGATGTACAAATGGTGTAGATTAAAGCTGGAACTTGATGAGATGGAATATTACATTGTACTATACTACCAAAACTATATTTCATTATCTGCTCACATACTCTAGGATCCTGTGACTCAAAGGCAAGTTCTATTTCACTACCATTTATGAGGTGAGGAATAGCTGCTGATTTAAATGTTTCTAGACCAAAGTAAAACTTCCAGAAAGCCATAACAGAGTAATTTTGAAACTCTGCATTATAGTATGAATAAGATGTAAGTTTTTCTATTAAATTGCGTTTCTGCTCTTCTTCTGCATTTGCTACATAGAAAGCTGCCAGAAATTCTTGCAGTGTCAGATGAAGGAACATATAGGAGGTGCTGATTCTGCTAAGCTGAGCTGTACGGTTACAAGAGACAAGACCCAAGGACTAGTCTCCACGAGGACTAGTGTCTTTATCAGATAAGAAATCTATTAGTTTGGCATCAACAACTTGTTTATTAGATACAATCATGTTGAAAGCTAGGGAGCATAGCTTGTTAAAATTTTCTTGAATGTCTTTCGGTAATTCTTTTAAGGAGAAAATTTGTATTTCCCTGTTGTTACGTTTAAGGTAGCGTAATATCATTGATCTAGCAAACTCTTTGTATATTTTAGTTTGTGTGTTTGGAAGCAGTCCTCTCTCTGCCAAAACAAATGATGGCAGCATGTATAGGTAAGTAGCACATGTGGAATACATTGGGATGCAACTCTAGATACTCCTTCAGATGTGCTGGACCATGTGGACTGTCAGATGAAAAATCAAAAGGAAAGTTATAAATGTATTGTAAGATTTGGTGTTGAGTAAAGCCAGAGACTTCTATTTGCTGTGTTATGACATGTTGATTCAGTCTTCTTGTAGCTCCAGGACGAGAGGACACAATGATCACAGACAGAGGAAGGTACTGCTTGTGGAGCAATTTGAAGACTACTGACTTGTTCTCTTCTTTAGAGTTGTACTCATCTAGCCCATCAAACACAAAGCACACACCTTCTCCGCTAGATTTCTCTATTTCTGAAAGGACAGCTCTAAGATCTTCGTCACTATTGTAAAAGTGTTTAAGAATACTAGTCAGAGTCGCTTCTTGTAGGATGTCGTCACCTAACATTCGGAGTGAGACAAGAAACACTAGTTTAGTGTTAACTAAAGACTTTCCTTTTGTCCAGTCTTCGATATTTTTATTTACAAGGGTAGTCTTCCCACTGCCAGGATGACCTTCTACCAGAATTAATGCTGCACTTTTGTAGCTACCATAGAGTTTTTCATACTCAATAGTAAAGTTTGGTTCTGGGATTTGAGTTTTTTTTCTACCAAGAGAGTGTTGGCTAGTTTTTGTGTTTTGAGTGTTAGGTTTAGCAAGAACTAAGTTTATAAAAGTTTCAGTTCCTACTGGAGGCCACTCTTCATCTTGTAGTACAAATGTGTTCACAGAGTATAAATCTAAAAGTGTTTTCTTTGCTACAGGATGGAGGACAGTCAATGTCACTTTGTTGCTGACTATTTCTCTCTCCTGACTCCTCACATAACATGTGTAATTACCTCCCATTCCCTGGTGGGCGTGGTTAACAACTAGTATATCCTCATGGATACCAGAAAACAAGGGACAGTCAGCTAATGGCTGGTTATCTTTCTTCCACTGGTAAGACACATTCTCTTTTTGATTAGTATTGACTAGAAGTAGGATAGATTTGCCATCTTCTACTTCTAGTTTTCTAGGGCTCTGATGGGATATTGTGAAATCTAGTTTAGAAGCATCAGTTCTCTTTTTGTCAGGAATTCTCTTTGATTCAATTAATGAAGTGAAATTTTCTTCAACCTCTTGAGCTACTCTACCATGTCCCACTAGTGAACTTCTCAATGCCTTAGTGAGTGTGGTAATAGTGGGTGGAGTGACACTACCTCCAGACAGCCATACTGACAGCACTTGATTTAGACTAAGCACGTTGTCTTCTCTCTTGCTGTTCTTTATGAGGTAAGGTGGCAGACCTAAGGCTGTACCTAGTTTTTCCCAGTCTGGACTGACCTGGATTAGAGTCTCTGAGATCCATCCGAAGTCTTCATTTTTTAAGGTGTCATCTAAGCGCATTCTCTTGGTTTCAGGATGGTCCTCTCCTGAGCTACTTCTCCTCAGGTACTCACTGAGTGATTGTTCTCCCCAGCTCTCTAGAAGGCTCAGGAACTTGCCCCACCCACTCCCATCTTGTTGGATTCTCTGTGCCACTAACCTGAGTAGGTATCGGAGCTGGAGTTTGCGGTCCACCTTGCTGTGGTCCAGACTTGAGAACTGGTCCATCATAGAGTCTGAGATCAGACATCTCTGAAACATATTCTCTGATAGTTTTACTGCATCCTTAGATTTGATCACAGATAATATCCTGTCTTCATTATCCTTGAGAAACTTGGCTAGTTGAGCATTAGCTACTTCAGTGGGAGTAGACATCTTTGTGTTTACATATCAATAATCATCCACAGACTGTTCAACCTACTTGCTGCCTTATATGTACATAGTCTATTCATGATTGTGTTGCGTTTCAGAATAACTAAATTTATTGATGGACCACAGACTAATCATGTGTGATGCATGCACATATAGGTCCATGTATTTTAGTATATGGTGCTGTAGAATGCTAGAGATGTTTACCTGCTTCAGTACTAATGATAAGTGAAACAGTTCCTACTTATTTTAATTAATTATAACTTAACCCGACGTTTCGACTTCTTGCCTAAGTCCTCTTCAGGGATCAACTGAGGTTGAACTCTCTGTGGTGATATAACACAAAGTAAGCAGCAAGATTTCTGG
>WLWD01002536.1_pt1 | contig 73768 bp, 44 predicted proteins | sample 6712731 | NCBI WGS metagenome assembly WLWD01 (sample SAMN12718690, study PRJNA576275) | sponge metagenome | isolation source: marine sponge | host: Mycale hentscheli | place: New Zealand: South Island, Marlborough, Capsize Point | collected 2014-11-01
CGGTTTGCCTGGTCGGTGAATCGTTTGTTCGCAAGTGGCTTCTGTCAACATATCGCGACCATAGCCAACACTACGAAGCCTGCTTCAACAATAACTTGTGAGCGTATGACAGCCATTGGAACTGATAATACAGCACAGCACACCCTGTAGTCCCATCTCCTAGGATAGCATTACTGCCTATTAACTAGGTAAAAAAATCAGGAGAAACATTAAGAGGAGGAGTGGGTGGATGACATTTAATGTCAGGCTTCTGGAAGAAGCATTGAATTCTGGCGTGTTAAGTTACGATCACTCCCTAATCAGAAGATACCTGGAAAAAAGTTCCTATTGCATTACCACTCATTAGTGGACTCACATTATGTACATGAGTACTAAGAACAATAGAAAAATTAAGACCATCAGAACATTGGTTGTGACTACAACAGTAGATTTCTTAGGACCATATTCATTAGAATTTGGGTTGAAGTAAACATTCCTCCATTTTTATCAGGATTCCCTAGACTCTTACTAGCACACATTCTTTCCTTTGTATTTCTGGTATCGGAACAATAACACTGGAATTTGCAAATTGCTCACAAGAATAAGACATACTTTGGCAGGTTAAAATATATAAGCCAGAACAAAAGTTACCACCATGCCACCAGCCTTCAAACCATCTCACACCTACCTGACAGCAATGCACACACACACACACACACACACACACACACACACAGGCGCACACACAGCACACTTAACTCCACTATACATGATCCCTCTAAGAACCAGGATGGATAAAGATCAGACAAGTTGTGTGTGTTTTCCAACTATAGCAACCTTCCCGATGCATTTTGTCCCCATAACCTGTTCAATCAAAACTAAAACTAGTAGTACAGAGACTCCGTAAATGGCCGACCTCCTCACCTAGCCAAACATACGTACGCATAATAGGAGGGACAGGATGGACATGACCAATGTACAGACACATAGACAGACAGACAGACAGACAGATGAGCAGACAGACAAACAGTTGAGCAGACAGACAGACAGACAGACAAACAGATGAGCAGACAGACAGACAGACAAACAGATGAGCAGACAGACAGACAGACTAACAGATGAGCAGACAGACAGACAGTGCACAGGCAGATGGACAAACTGACCATCATGGGACATGGAATACAACTCTCTTATTACAAGCAATTATTGAACATATGCTTATTGTCCCTGGAAATAATGGATACTTTTATCACAGCCTGCACCCCTCCTTTAACTACAGGCCTTTCATGCATTAACTCACAACCACTCGCACAGCACATGCACACAAACAAACACACACACACACAGCTCTATGTTCTTACATTACTATTCAAACCAACCCAATATCACTCTTTCTGCCCTATAAAGAAGTCAATATTCCTCCATCCCTAAACCTTACTATCACAAATGCCCACTGGCAAGCCAGGCAAAACACAGTGCCAAGACCCTCTCTGTAAGGCCCGGAGAACAATTAGCGGGAAGAAGAATCCTACTAATTAAATCTATCAGTTCTCAAATTTGAAAGGCTCCTTTCTCCATTTCAATATGAGAATTGAATGCCATAAGGAAAACTTATCAACACAGAACAACATGGATTTCCTCAATTTCACCGTGTGAAACCCTCTCATCTATCTGTCTTCCCTAACACGGTTACTTCATTTTATTGCTTCCGAAATCAAAGCTCCCTATGGCAGCTACATTCTATGGGTCTCCCTTTCGTAATACTATTGCATACACACACACGTATACAGATACACATACTTACGTATATACACATCTACATATATATATATATATATACACATATACATACAAGTATGTGTGCATGTGCTCGTGTAAGCTCTACCCCTGGTTGTGTAGGCTTGTCTCCCCCAATAAAGAAACAAGACTGTGAAAGATGTCGGAGCACACACCAGAACACATCCCACCACTCATTAGGCATATGGTCACAAACTTTGAAACTGGTCACGACTTCAATCAACCCAACAATGTTTGATTGTACTATACCTTATCATGTACGCAGACTACAACAGCACAACTACAGTACTAATTATCATGCCCCGCCTCCTCCTGCCACCTCGTGCTGCTAAGGAACAAGAGGAATGTCTAGGACATAAAGTCAGTCCCTCACGTCAGTCCCTCTAATACGTACTATGTCTATGTTATCAACAACACTAATATACATAGACAATGAAGCCTGTAGCTTCACTCCAGCCAAATGGACCCACCCTATATGGATGAACTCATTCATTCCAAGCTTCTCGTAAGTCAAGCATTAACCTTACACATACACGCACCCTCACACACATAATGAACTAATAGAATATCAAAAGCATAATAAGTTGTCCGTATGGATGGCTGAAGTGGTATGTGAACTTGAGCAGCAATTTTTTACACAAAGATTACTTGTCCCGTATTCTTTTTATACAGATATCACCAAATTAAACTGGAAAAACCCAATTAAAATATACACAACTGAATTTTAAACTCAAGCATTCACCTAAAGCATAATGTTACAAGTAGTTTCCTCCAAGACTACTCACATTACAAGTTTCTTCACTTACCCAATTCACCAGAGGGGAGTTCATGAACTCTTCTGCCTTGGTTGACGCCATGTTGATCAGAGTCTCTCCAGCGACTTCTGCGTTAGTTCAATAATATTATAGCCAAGGGAGAATAAATACAGAGTTTAGTTTGGTCTTGCAGTGTTCCACACAGTAATGACGCCGCTACAATTATTCCGTACTACCCCGCGAAAACATCGCACAAACTGGGCACAGATCCTTCTGCCAAGCTTAGAACCTAAGCACCCTACTATAGAAGACACTAAAACTGTTTCCACCGTCCGGCGCGACTTTCACTTGTTTTCCCTTCCTCTCTTCTAATTCAAACTTTTCTAGGACCTTTGTACCCTATTATGCATAAATTCCAAAATTCCTAAGTGCGCGACAGTTTGTTTTTCGCCCCCAATCCATATCATATACGGATCACGTGAGGGTAAGGGTAATCCTTTACCTCTTTCTTGTTGGTGGTGGCCACCGCACCCCCCCAGTTTGTCGAGCTCCACCCCACCTCAAAGATAATTTTCATATTATGGTTATTAATAGCCACGCCTATCTCACCTGCCCTGAGTAAAAATGTCGTACAAGCCTCTCGAAGACGATAAAGATGCTTTGAAACCGGAGGAGGAATTGGAAGACCAAAGTCTGGGCAGTTCAGATGAGGTGAAGTTTCAATCCAGAGGTGCCGTAAACAATGGCAGAGGGAAGTATGCAATTCAGGAAGATGATGACGAAGAGGATGATTTAAACTTTCGCGCCGAAGCTCAGGGAAAAGTATACAAAACGATTCGATACACTCTCGTGGCACTGACGTTTCTGCTCCTAGCTGGACTTCTAATTGGAGCCATAATTCTCATTGCTCTGTCTCCTTCATGCAAATACCAGGATGACCTGGAGTGGTGGAAGACCACTGTAATCTACCAGTGTTATCCAAGGTCTTTCAAAGATAGTTCAGGAGATGGGAATGGAGATTTACAAGGTGTCATCAGTAAAGTGGACTATATCCATGATCTTGGCGTGGACACTGTTTGGCTGAACCCCATTTTTAAGTCTCCTCAAAAAGACAACGGTTATGATATTTCAGACTACAGGGACGTTGACAGTTTGTACGGCACAATAGACGACCTCAAGCAATTGTTGTCTTTATTGCACAAGAATGGGATGCACCTGCTTTTAGACTTTGTGCCCAACCATACGTCTGACGAGCATGAGTGGTTCAAAGACAGCCGGAGCAGCAAGAACAGCTCAAAGCGAGACTGGTACGTGTGGGCAGACCCAGGTGAAGGTGGTGGTCCACCGAACAATTGGCTGAGCCTTTTTGGCGGCTCCGCATGGGGCTTTGATGACGAAACTGGACAGTATTTCCTTCACCAGTTCTCGGAATTCCAACCTGACTTGAACTACCACAACCCAGAGGTCGTCCAGGCGATGGAAGACGTGATTAAATACTGGCTGGACATGGGCGTCGACGGTTTCCGCATAGACGCGGTGATATTCTTGCTTGAAGATTCTCAGCTGCGAAGTGAACCAATCGATCCGACCTTTAACGACACGTACAACTGTACCGCTGACCATAATGCCAATCGAGCGTGCTATAACAGTCTGGTGCATACTTACACTAAAGACATCACAGGCATACACGACATCATCAGAGGTTGGAGAAACATCACCAACTCGTACAGCGACACTGCCAGGTTTCTGGTTGGTGAAACGTACGACCCGGTTGACGTGGTTATGAAATACTACGGGACCAATAACGACGAATTTAACTTCCCCTTCAATTTTCTGCTGCTTTCCAACACTGAGTGGACTGGGACTTCGATTAGCCAGAAAGTAGCCCAGTGGATGGATGCACTACCAGCAGGAGCTTGGCCCAACTGGGTCCTTGGGAACCACGACAATCCTCGCATTGCAAATAACGCTGGTAATTACCTGGCCAGAGCCCTCAATGTACTCCTCCTGACTCTACCTGGCACACCCACCACTTATTACGGAGAGGAAATATTCATGACCGATGTCTACGTGCCCCCAGATAGGAGGAATGACATTTACCAGGACAGAGACAAGGAGAGGACTCCGATGCAGTGGGACACAAGTGCTAATGCAGGCTTCACAAATGCGACCACTCCATGGCTTCCCGTGGCTGACAATTATACCACCTACAATGTGGCCGTCGAATCTTCTGACCCATCTTCCATGCTTTCCCTGTATAAAAGACTGGTGAAACTGATCACAGCTGAGGGGGCTTTTCGAAACGCCGACTACGAACAAGTTATGAACAGCACTGAGCTCTTTGCGTATCGCCGCTTCCACAACGACACGAAGAACGAGTACTTGGTTGTCGTCAATTTCAGTGAGGCCAGCTCTACGGCCAGTTTAAATTCCATCAAGGACCAATTTCTGAATCCCGTGGTGGAGCTCTCGAGTGCTGGCACAGACAGAGACGGGAAAAGTATTGATCTAGGAAACGTCCCTCTGGCGTCTGGAGAGGCCTTGGTGATCAAAGGATGCTCGTCTGCCTCTAGCAATTGCTAATATTGTGTGTGTGTATGTTTGTTGGCTGGCACTGTTTCTTCTAATCAGTCATGCATTGGATATGTTGTTTTTTATAGTGCACTGCAATGTCATGCAAACTGTTAATGAATCAAATCTACTTATTTATTGTAAAGTCAATTTTTATGAGTATGTAATTAAAACATCATTGCCACAATAAACACCTTTACCATCTACACAATTGAGTACGCATCAGTTTAAAATCCACCACTTCCCTTTTCTATGTAGTTCCTTTAAAATAAATTCCCTGTAGCTCAGCAAACACAGACTAAATGAATTAAGCCCAACTTGACTCAAAACCATAATGGATACATACATCATATCATAAACAATGTGTCGTATACACAAAACAATGCAATGATGAACAACAATGGAATATGATTTAATTGAAATGTGACGGTATAATGTCTCCACAAAAAAAAATTAAGACAAATATGTGACAGACACTCAGCCAGTTTGAGGATATTCTCCCACTATTCTAGGGGCACCATGTTTGATATAGATTGATGCATACATAGAACACTTTTAACTATTAACTCGAAACACTCGCAAGTACATTGAAAAAATGGAAGACTTCATCAGAATCTATGACGGCCACTTCAGTGTTGCACTCCGTACACCTCACTGGATGATACGTGGCCTCGGGCTCATCGGGACCATCAGCCGCTGCCGTGTTCTGCCCGCTTTTTCTCCTCCTCTTCCTGAAAGATTTCTTCTGCTTGGGAATGTGTTTCAAGACTTCGTCTTTTTGAACACGGCAGTTGACAACAAACATGGCGCGGTATTGGTTCTTGTACACCTCGTGCCTGCAACGGAAAAGTAAATGTACAGTATGATGGAGATGTGCTGCCACTGCCATCACATGAGAGGGACATGGTCGGGCCACGACCATAAACTGAACTATCTAGTTTCCCAGTTTCTCTAAATAATTCCTTTATGTTTGGTGAGTGGCTGCAGTAGAGCGTCTAGGCTGGGTTGACTACACATTGTGTGTTTTACTGTGCCTAAATGGATCATTCAGAGCACACCTTGCCTGGGCATAACAGTATCTTTAATAAGCATGCATCACAATGGATCAGGCTTGCTGTAGCCTCCAAATAAGACAATGGATAGAACCAGACTACAATTACACTCCTTATAGTCCTGCTACTGGCAAGTGAGTGTTGCACTAATTTACTAATGTTTAGTGGAAAACATGGTACATATACACACATGCATACAATATATATATTTAGAACCCGTTGCTATATTGTTACTAGGTGTACTAACTTGGTAAGTGTGCACTATTTTTTGCCTTTAGGTATATGAACTGTGCATACTAACAACCCTTGGGGTATTGCTATTTTTGAGTTTTAGTTTAATAGAATAGGCCGGATAAAGCAGGGAGCAGGTTATGTGAGGCCGGATATGGGAGGGTCTACTACTCTCTCATATCCACCTATATGGGACCTGCCCTACCATATAACTCTCCTGCCGCTCTCATACCACAGGAATTTACCACAGCTAGCTGCTTTACTGCTTACTGGGAGCAGCCCAGGTAGAGTTAGATCTGGAGATAACAGCTGGCAGCTACAATGCTAAAGTAAACTTGCTAAAGTAAACTTTCTGGCGCGCTTCAATTGAATTTTAATTGAATTTTAATTTTGGGCCGGAAACTCGGAAGAATTCACTTGACACCGAAAATGCTGATAAACAAAGTTGCTAGTGGAAACTGGGCAGGGCTGGGTAAACGGGATCTAAAATAGTTAGAGCATGCGCTTAGGTACTGGTGGATTTAGTGCACTAAATGCACCAGTACCCAAGCGCTTATGCTCTAACTATTACATATATAATATATACATGCATATACGTAATAATACACTTGTGTCAGTAACAACTATGATGACGACTGTGTGTATTCATAAATAATTCATTAGCTGAATAGGTTTGGAGGAAGCTTCACCCTTAACAATGTCAGTAAACTCCTGTCCTGGGTTGAGCTACACATACACTAGTGTATTACATCTGTGTATAACTACAACATATGTATTCATGGACAATTTCAACCACATAAATCTGAAAATCCATATTATTGAATTCAATAAACTCCTGGCAAATTCAAGGGTGTTGATGATACTTACCAAATTGCATTCAGTGCACCACTTACTAACAACAGCACATTGACTCATTGCAGTGCCACTGTGCACTTTCTGTGCATGGAAATTTCTACTATGGATTTACATGGATAGGACCAATTACAGTAACTCATTTATTAAAATTGATTTATAAGTATTAGGTGTAAGCTAGTAATACAAACTTGTTGCTAGCCTGATAAATTTAAAGGAAAAAACAACAACTAAAAATCAGCAGTTACTAATTAAAAGTACAGAAAAAATTCTTGACTTATACACATATAACAAAGTAATCACCCTTAACTAACTTGTATACATAATAAATTACATATAATTAATTGTTACATGAATTAGATAAAAGAATGCAGATCATATCAAAATGGTGGATAGTAAGATTATATAATTGTGTAGCAAACCTCTGGCAGTCCAGACAGAGAGAGACCATACATGCTGGACAGTTGAGCACAGCATCTGACTTCGGTAAAGGGACCTGTTCTTCCTCCTTCGGCTTTTCACCTTCTTTCTTTCCCGATATTGATGATTTGCCCCGCCCATCTCTGGGAGGTTTCCTGGAAGACTTTAACTTGCGTGAGACTTCCACTGCATACACCATTAAAAAAGAAATGTATTTTTTAAAAGGAATAAAAGATGGCGATACTTTACCAAACACTCCAATACTTTACCAAACACTCCAATACTTTACCAAACACTCCAATACTTTACCAAACACTCCAATACTTTACCAAACACTCCCAGTTGAGTCTACTAATATGTGTACCATTAAACACAACCATTACTCAAACTACGAATTGAATGACACACTCTATCAAATGGTGGACTAATTGGGTAATATGACAGTTCATCAATAGAGTGGACAACGATTCTACATGTCCAGGATACATTTATAACCTGAACAACCAGAAACAGTGGCCATTCATCCTCCAACTGATAAACTGCTTCATTTTTGTTCTTGTTTCGATAAAGGTATGGTGTATCGTTATAGAGTGTCCTACAGAAGATTATTTGAAAAAAGCTCTTTTGTTATCCTCACATGATAACCCAGCAGGGTTAAGTGATTGTGCTTGTTTTGAATTCAATATTATACCACATTGATTAGTTTACAGAATAAATGGCACAGCCATCTTTCTAAGCATAAATTTGTTGGTCATGCTCTGCCCAGCTCAGGTTACTGGTAGGCAAGTTGAGCAACCTTTACCGATTTTGACTAGCCAAGCCTATATGTATACTGCAATACCTATTAATTTCAATTATTGAATTACTGACGATTCCTACTGTCAGCACTTGAACAAGGAACCATGTAACCATGTGCATGTGGAGTGTACTCTAGTGAGCACTGGACCCACATGCTACAGTGCTGCCATGCTATAAACATTTCATGCCAAAAAAAAATTTTTTTTTTTAATTACCTCAACTTTCTTGGCTTCATGGCTAAAAACACTATAGCATGCTGGTCCAGTACTCACCTGAACTCGAGCTATGATTTGTCCCAATAATATTTCACGACACAAATTAACTTCTATATCTGTTTAGTGTAGTGCTTGTTAACAGACTTTGCACAAAAAACAACAACAACTACATATCTATAAAAAATATTGAGGGAATTATTAATCAAGTGATTAGCACACGCAAAAATTAATATGGGAGGCAAAATGAACGAAAATGTGAAAATAGAAGAACACAATTAATCAGTAGGCTTAATTATCTCTTTGGACAAAACTTTGATGAGTCTCCTTGACAACGTTTAATTAATTATCTAACAAAGACTCCCTCAACTCCAAAAATGTGGTGGAAATTTTACTGCCTTCGGTTTGAGAAGTTGCAGCAGTAGAAGAAAGATGATGTCTTGACATCTTGAAAAAAACATTCTTGGCTTTCTTTACGCACCAACGATAAACTTCATTTCGTCTTAACTCAAGATGAAAGTGATATGAAATCAGTAGAACAAATATGAGGAAGGAGACTGAACAGGAAACTGTCAAAATGAAGCAATAACTTCCATTATAAAGGAGAACTGAAGACAAAATCCCCAGATTGACTAAACATACATCTTCAAACCAGCTAGCAATCTTCTTACGATAAACACTTGTTTTGGATATATTTTTGATTAAAAAAATGATTGTAACAGCTAGAGTAATCCAGAGGAGATTAGTCCTGACATTGACGCTGACTGCAAACAAAGAAAAGAGTAAGCAGCGAATTGAGAGGCCCAAGCCAGTCCAATAGCGATGATGCTTGGTGTAAGGTGCATGATAAGCATCTAGGATGGAAGTCACAGAAGAACTCTGCAGGAACCCTAGTCTTTTGTTGGGTATGAACCTCATAAGCTGACCAAGTAGAAGAAGAAGAGTGTACGGTAGAAAAAGGAAGGTCAGGAAAACTAAAGATACTATGAATAACTGCAAGTGGTCGTCCCCAAGGAAGTCCACGTTGCCATCGTAAAACCACACCCTGTGAGGTTGCAGCTCATCGGAAGTGTCGTCTGCCCGTGCAATCATTACATCAGTGAAACTTAGAGACGTTAATATTGTCTTCAAAAGCTTGGAGTATGAGAGAAGGAAAAGGGTGGCCAGCACTTCAATGTTTCTTCTTCCCATTAACTTCATGATTGTGGGGGAATGATGGCAGACTGCAAGGATAACGCCCACTAGGAGCCAAATATAGAAGGGAAAAACAAACTGCAGCCACGTCTTCTGGTACACATCCATACCTGAATAAAAGCACACTTCAATGCCAAAGTCCAAATTGATCCAGGATAAGAATACTCGAAGAGGAGCAGGAATAGAACACAAGGGGTGATCTAGCAATCCACTAAAAGAAAGAATGTTGGCATAAAAGATAAGTCCATTTGTAGTACCACTGGATACAGTAGTTTTGAGTAGGAACAGGAAAATGACCAGAACAATGCCTGCCAAGGCCATGAGAAGAGTCAACCAGATATAACTATATTTCGCAGAATCATAACATGCTCGGCACTTCCAACTTCCAAGTATTATGCTGCTATTAGAAACACACCCCCCGCAGAGAATGCCACTGTGTTGATGCCTGCACTGAGCGTCTGGGAAAGACGGGTGAATACCGCTTCTATTTAAAGAGCAATAATTAAAGGGGCAAGTTTTGTGCACTCTAAGGAGTCCTCCACTGTAACTAAACCATCCGCCGGAATGTATTTCAATCAGATTAGTGTTAATGTCACAGTTTGGTTGATTTAACTGACCACTGATACGACTGTCACACTGGCACTGGTGATCAGAAAGCTGAAAGCCCACAGGGCATTCCTCAATATTGATATGAACTTCAAGTGTATTCCAATTATCATTCTTACAGAATATCCGGCCACTAAACCTTATCAAGGACACATTTTGGTACTTGCGGACGACAGTGTAAGTGAGTTGCTCACAATGAGCTATCTTTTTTATGCTTTCTCCCCTTGCACTTTCAGACTCGCTCCGCACAGTGCAAGGTTTGGGTTGCCTCAGCTGATCAACACAGATCACGCCCACGTGTATCATCTGACCAGGAGCTGCTTGTACGTGGATTTTCCGTGAATCACAAAATAACGCGGAACCATTGCAAAAACAAAAAGAAATAGTATTGGAACCAATAAAGCCTGTAGTTGTAGTAGGTTTGAATTTGTTAGCATTCAGTGAAAATGAATTACTCACTGCTCTTACCAAGTCATCTTGCGACCGGTAGCACCTGTCTATCATACCTCCGAATATTGTGGGGAAATCTCCCATAGAACGATCATTGGAAAATTCAAGTTTGGTCTGGTTGGTCCATGACAGCAAACACTCATCCTTTTTACAATCTGTTTGGCTCTCATTAATAAAAATTTCTCCCACACTAGCACTGCGCAGGTTATCAATGAATCTAGAAATATTATCAAACAGCATTTTGGACTCAGACAGGAACATTACAGAACCTTTGGAAGAAGCTCTGTTCTTCACAAAAGCATTGTCTACCAGGAATACTCTTGCATTCTTAAGATATATACTTCCACCAGTAGCTGCTGTGTTCATGATGAAGTGACTAGAATCAATGCGGAGTTCAGGTACAGTATAAACACTGATGGCTCCACCCCGTCCATGCTTGCTTTTCACAGTATTGTTAGTGAAAGTACTGTCTTGAATATTGACGTAAAACCGTTTTTGATTGTGGAGACATAAATTAGAGACTATCAAAGCCCCACCTTCGTCTTCAGCTTTATTATTAATAAAAATGCAATCATTGACAATACACTGGTCAGACTTCTCCAAGTATACCGCTCCACCACACGCTGCAGAATTATCAAAAAATGAACTGTCATTAATTTTAGTTATGTTCGTTTCAAAAATTAAAGCAGCCCCACTCCTCTTGCCAGTGTTGTGTGCAAAAGTACTATTCTCCACAAGAACTTGAAGGGCACAACTTATGTTAAGGGCACTGCCCTGCCCACCAGAGTTGTGGATGAAGTGACAGGATTGGATGAGGACTGATACATTACCCACTGATGTAAAGATGCCACCATATCGCACAGAGTTATAGGAAAAGGAGCAATTTGTTAACATAATAATATTATGATCATATCCGACTGTATCTCTGTAAACAAATAAAGCTGGCCCAACCTTATTATACATAAACAAGCAGTTTTCTATGCATATCGTTTCAGTCAGAAATATATCGACAGCACTTCCAAATGTTCTGTTCCCAGAAGTATTGTTAAAGAACTTACAATTGCTAAATGTTACAGATTCTAAAACACCCAGCCTTATAGCTGTGCCAGCATGATTAGAAAAATTGGAATTTTGGAACCAAACATAATCTGCCCTTACAATATAAATACCCAAATTGTTATTTCCATGGAAGGATGAATCGGAAACATTTAATCTGGATATAGAACCAGAGATATTGATAAATCCCCAATTACCATTGTAAAAGGAAACCTTTTCAATTATCACCATTCTAGATACAAACAGACTTGTTGCTTCCACCTTAAGAATTGGACTGGATTTACTGCACCCATAGAATCGCAGAGACTCCATTGCAAATTCATTGATAGCGGTGTAGAAGATAGAAAAGTCCTTTCTGCAAAATATGTTTACTGGATTATCACTTTCTAAAGGTCTAAATATTACGCCATACAATTCTGGCAATGATATTCTAACAGATGTATTTACATAATAATCTGCTTGCATGAAGACAATGTGGATGGTTTGAAATAGTGACTGACCACCTTGAATCTGTCGCAGTTCATATCCTAGATCCTCTATATTAAGACAGGGATAATAAGAGCCGCATGAAGTGCCAGACACGTAATACGTTGTTGCTGCAGCAGATGCTGGTATTAGCAGAGAAAATATCATTAAGAGAGACTTCATAGCCATACACCTCTGAGAATCAAATGCACTACTCATGAGAATATGAATGTTAAATAATGGATCCCATTTCAAAGAAGTATTGCTTTCAACTTCAATATTATCCCAAATATTAAACATTTCTTTAGGGATAATTGTATATTGTTAACCTCAAAAGGATAGATAACAAGTTTAAAAGGCTAGGGAATATAAATTCTCAATTACAAACATGTCCGTCCATTAAGCTGCACAAAAACAGAAACCTTCCCCCCCCCCCCCCCCCCCCCCCCCCCCCCACGCAAAAAAAAAAAAAAAAAAAGTAAGTGAACAGTGCAGGATATATAGACAGCTAAAACTTGGAAACATTCAATTACCAGTGAGTAGGACATTTGAGGGCTATCATGTTCTCCCAACTCCTGAGTAAATTGGGTAGAACTTTGAATTGCTTCTGTTCATCTATTGTCAAGTCTTCTTGGACACCACTAGAGGCACTTCTACACTTACCGTATTAAAGAGTAAATGTGAATTGCAGTTAATTAATGACACTTGTATGAATACAGCATAGCTGAGTTCAGAAACTATGAGCTGACTCTGCAATAGGCTTGACTATCCAGAACTAACCATGTTTATTTATGAAAACTGAGCCTTGTTAGTAACCAGTCCTCAGTAAGACGACTAAATTAGTGAGAAAAGTGAATGAGAAAAAAAAAGCGGACTGTAACTAAAGGACCAAGTGGTAGAGGAGATATGCAAAAGTTAGTACATCAAGAGCCACTGTGTGATGGGGTACTAGCTAGTTTCTCTATAAATGCTATAACATTTTTATTATTACGCAGTCATGTGCACCTGGCAGAGCCAGGATGCGTGTGCACTAAACAGACACTGTGAGCTGTGCAAGCAAAGCTCCTGAAGCCGGGGTAAGAACTCGCAGGAGAACAGGCCTTTCCTCACAGTAAGTGGTGTGGGCACCCGAAGTCCCACCTGGACCATTACTGTTTCACACACACACACACACACACACACACACACACAACCACACACACGCACGCACACTTGTTCACTGAATATACCAACACAAGACTTGCATTGTATCCTCTTCATGACTGACCACTGGACAATGGATTTAGACCCCATTGACATGATCTGAATGTTGCTGGACGGAGCTAGGCCATACAAACACATGTACCTGAGTAAGTCGGTCCGTTAAAGCACCGTTTGTCATAGCTATACGCCCTACGCGCCAGTATTGTTAACAATGAAACTTCCTTGGATGATACAGGTAGAGGTCAACAAACAAAAGGATTCTGTTTAACGGAGTATTGAACGGAATCGACCACCAAGAGAACACAAAAATGAGGGTCAAAGTACAAATTACATGCATACATCCAAACATATACAATAATATAAACAAATATCCCTAACTTTTGATTAATAGTGTCTCGCTCACTTTACTCTCTCGCCAATTACAAAACAACAAATTGCAGAAATATTAAAGCATGTTCTTGTGTTGTTATGCTTGAATGTAACATTCAAGTAAAATTAAGTATAGGATCTTTAGTAGCAATTCTCATCACAAGTTACAACTTCTGCTCAGTTAGCTGATTTCATGATCTAGTATTCTTTTTTCTGTGAGTTTCAGCACTAAGGTTTCTTTGCTGCACTGTAGCCATGCCAACTGTCCACCTGGCATTGAAAGTATAATATCACATAGCTTGATCACCTCTGAAAATAAATTTCAGCAAAATTTTTTTTCAGTCCTTCCAGGACTTCTCGGAGCCCTGGTACTTCCTGATTTAATTCATTTCTTTCTTGAAGAGATGCTGCCCAATTTAATAATAGCTCTTCTCTTATGTCTATGCTTGATCAGCTTCTTTGTCAACAAATTAAACGGCAACTAAAAGTTTTTACGTTTTCGGTTTCCCCCACCCACCTCCTTCCTCCCCTTAGAAAAATCCTGTATGAAAGCGTACATTACGAATAATTGCAATGAAAAAGTAACAACAGATAAAAAGCAGATATTTAGTTCACCCTCTCAAGAATAGCCCACAAAATTGAAAAAAGAAACAATAGATCACTTTCGTACAGCCACAAATGAGGGGGGGGGGGGAAACAACGAAAATTAATTGTGACATAAACAAACACATAAAATTTACCTCTAATTTGAAAACTAATGAAAGCAATTCTGCACCCAACAAAACTCTATGACTAGTTATTGCATTATGTTTAGAATATGTTAGTCCAACTTTCACTGGTGTGTGTGAAATTAAATATTCGCAATTTCACAGTTCCCCACTGCTGACAGATATCCAGCAAGTGATAACTTACTAGCTACAAACTCCAATAAAAACACTACATATATACCTGATTGCGAGGTACGGCTTACATTCTGCCAGACTACAACTCAACTTTTCGTTGAAAAGGAAGAAAGCACCATGGTCCATGGTAAGATATTCAAGTCAATTCCCAATTCCCAAACAAAAACACAACCAATGACATTAATTGGCTATCCATTAGAAAATTTCAATAACAGGTAAGTTTCACAAATACATTACAACGTACACAAAGTGCTGCTTGACAACACTGAAAATTATTAGTATTTTACCTCAAAGGGATAGAACTGCTATACCATATTTTAACCTATATCTGTACATACTTCAGTGAGACCACATTAGTATTTGAACTATTCACCTTGTGTCACCACACTGGTGTGTCCCTGTTGCTGTGTACATGGTGGAACCAGATGTATATATGTATGTATGTATGTATGTATGTGTGTATGTGTGTATGTATGTATGTATGTGTGTGTGTATGTGTGTGTGTGTTTTCAGACCTGACAGATAGTATTTTTATATCCAAGCTCCCTGCTATGATTGGAGCCACTGAGGGTGTTAGTAAAGAGTGATATACCTGGCACTAAAATGGATTAAGTGAAGCACAACACTTAAGGAGTGGCCAATTACAGAATCTGCACAGGAAATACAGCAGCATGACTAACACAATTATCAGACTGGCTGGATGATGAAACCTGCAGAAGAAGTGGGCATGGTGATGGTGGGTGTGGTGAGACTGAGTGATTGGGCACATGGGCGTGGTGAGAGTGAAATGTGCAGAGTGGGTGGGCAAGCATAAGAGAAAGCTGGACTTTCACAGTAAGCTTCTTTGCTTGTTTTATTCTTCTTGTTGACTGTATTTGCTGTGAGTGAATTGTCTGAGCACACACCATTGAGCTATACCCAGTTATTTGAATGTCCTAGTTCTCACGTGATCACCAGGTGAGCAGCATGTGCAAAACATGTCAAAACACTGTGAGCTGATGGTGGCTTGAAACTCCTCCAGAGTACATTACATCTAGTCACATATCTGATACAGCTCCAGTACCCTGATTACTACATAGCATCTCATTCATAACATTCTTCCCCTCCCCCCATACATGATGCTGGTACACTAAGCATGGGCAACCATGTGCATCTATAAAAGATTGAAAAGACCAACAAATCACAGCCATTTTTAAAAAATTGAGCTATTCATTGGTAGCAGTCATAGCATCTAATACATAGCATGACTTCTCTACACCTAAGATTCATATGGTCATGCTTGTCGATGAAATCACATCTGTCAACCTCAAGGAGAAGAGCTATTTTCTTTTCTGGGGGATCCAGACTATGGCCGGTACTTAAGAGGTCTCCCACGCTATTCTTCTACAACAGTCAGCCAATTGAGATGGATTATGAAATTTTCAATAACAGGTAAGTTTCGCAAATACATTACAACGTACACAAAGTGCTGCTTGACAACACTGAATATTATTAGTATTTTACCTTTAGTTTATGACCTCACTCTATACTCAAAGTATTGGGCAAGATAAAACAAGATGTAAATTCATGCATTACCTTGGACTACATGTGCACTCTGGATCAGACACCAGATACATTTACCAGACAACCCATGCCATAGAGCCATCCAGGAGACATCCACTCAAGCAACAAAGCAGCATTCCAATGCCTCAGCTAAGTTAGCTGCATGTGAGACCCCCTCCCAAGCTACCTGATCCAAGTCTATATTGAAATATACCCTGACGTTGCAACAAATTAGACTCCTTGCATAAGACTCAGCTTTGCCCCTAATTCTATTTCAATTTTGTCACCAATGGTTTTATATAAAGCCGCTATCAGAATACTACTGTGGTGAGCACTGTGGTGCTAATTATAAACATGCATGCATATCCCCTCTGACTCTCAAACCAACTTATCACATAAACACAAAATGTAAAGGCCATGTGGCTCGGCAATAAATAGTAATGGAACTCCTGCTAATTAACTCCCACCATGTTTGTGATGGTAAAGCTAATGCAATAGTAAAATGTTACCATTAGAACTTGGGAAGTCGGTGATTAGCCCAACATGTGGGACAAACCAACTCATTCTAGACTTAGACATAAACTCACTCTATATTCTCACATCAAAACCTATGAAGACCGTGTAGCACTCTGTATGAAATGGTAATACAACTGATACGTAAAATACATAGTTAAAAACAAACCCCTTGTTAAAACCCACCACCACCACCACCACCACCACCACCCATTCTAGTCCGCATAGCAAACATTTAAACACAATACCCTCTGGTGGTGTAGTAGTGACCTAATGCTAACCAATGCAACCTATACCTACCGCCCACTCACTATTCACTACCTCATTGGCTATCTCAAGTACACTGGGTAAAGTCATAGGCTTGTTCCTGGCGGAACAATTCAATCCTTTGCTGTGTCAGCACTGTGAATAGTGGCAACCAAATAGCAACGGGAAAACAGTGTTGACCTAGTCGGCTATGAATACCATTAAGTGTGATTTTGATAAATAAACAATTAACCAGACAGACTGGTCCTCATAATACTATTTACAGATTCTTCGTCACTTTAGTAGTATGTATAATTTTAATGGGAATAAGATGCTTTAACCCTTTTACTGTTGAATTGTCAGGGCAGTTACCTCCCACCCCCTTACATTAAATTGATAAAACAACAAAAAAAATTAGTCCAACAAAATGCAACCACTTGCGAGTAAAACAGCAATTTGCTTAAACCACATAGCACAGCTAATTACGGTTGATTAACAGGGTCAGACCCACATGTGGCGGCAACCTGAATTCTCCTGTCATGCATCCATCCACTAGAATGTTGTTTTAGGATGACATGTACTTATAAGGCCATGACATCCAGCTCCATGTGCGTCTCACTGGCATTTCTCCCAGCAGGGAAATGTGGACCCACATTGTTGACACAGAAAGTTATGGCTAGTGTTGTTTCGTTGCTCTTTCTTGTTGGTTTTTCTGACAATATCAGGCACATTCCACTGTAACGCCACCGCAACATGTGTATGAACACATGTATAAACACATGCACATGCTGCCACATGTGCAACATGCACGCACAAGCACGCTTATCTTAATTCTTTATTATCCAAACTATTGATTATACAAACACAATTTTGACAGATAAATTAAATAAACTTTGTAATTATTTTTTCACAGTGTACAAACATTGGTTAATATCAGAACAGATCTCAGTCTCAGGATGTTGAAATAAGCTAAGGTACAACATACATATTTATATTGCAGTGATGATTGAACAAAAAATTTGCTATGGCAGTACCTATAGTCCACTGACTAAGCTAATACGAAAGATAAAAAATTCTCTATTTCAACCACTCGCTCTATAAACACCATACCACAATCCATAGAAGTAAGTTTCATTTCCCGGTCAGAAGAAACACTTACAATACATACTGCCCATAGGAAGCTTGCATTGTGTGTGGGTACAGTTCCCAACTGCAACAGGCATTCTTCTCCACATTCCACACATGTGCCACTATCAAAGGAAGGGTCGGCAACCAGAGCCTCCAGGGGAAAAAAAGTAAACACAAATTATCACTTTTACGTCACATGTGTCCCATAGGAACCTGAACCAATTTCCCATTATGCCCAAAAAACTCAGATATTAGTAATGCATCTGCTGCCATATACACACATAGGTGTTTTACCAATGGCTTAACTTTACAGGTGAATGGTTTCGCTATCTCCTTCTGACAAACTACAGTGTGCATATAGAGCGCCAATTGTCGCATGACAAGTTGCTAAAACTAGAGCTTTCACTCGTAACAAGCAATCTTGGTCACAAATACACGCCAGACTCTGCCAAGTACACAAAATATTTAGCAACTTCTTTTACTAGCACCAAAAATCAAATTCACAACTCCTGGGAAATCCATAAGTATTTGTGAGAACTAAGCATGTATATTTGAACCAGCAAAGCAAGCCAGCACTGGCAGCAGTCTGCAGTGAGCAAGTGGGTACAGGCAAGCCAGCACTGGCAGCAGTCTGCAGTGAGCAAGTGGGTACAGGCAAGCCAGCACTGGCAGCAGTCTGCAGTGAGCAAGTGGGTACAGGCAAGCCAGCACTGGCAGCAGTCTGCAGTGAGCAAGTGGGTACACCTTAAGATTCTACATGCATATATCAGATTATAGAAACAAATAAAAATAAGAACCACTCACCATTGTGGTAGGCCATCCTCTGCCGCCTGATCCACTTTTCATCTTCTTCGTCCATATTGGGGTCGTAGAACAGCTCATCATTGGTCAGCTTCCTCACCTTCTTGCCGACCTTCCTCTGCATCCCTTCTCCCTCGCTGCTCTCACCGTCTGCATCAAGCCCGGCTCCACCGCCATCGGCTTCTCCTCCTTCACTGCTGTCCGAATCAAAGTAGACATCGTCGTAATACTCCGGAGAAGCCACTGCAGCAATGATAGTCATAGTAACAGGCACAGTGTGGCTTCACAGCAACCCACCCATACGAGGAGGCCCGGGCATTATGAGCTAGTTCTTACGTATTACCACATTGCCATCAACATCAACACGTTCAGCAATCACTTAAAGTGTCATTAATCATTCCATAGAATAGCTCCCGTCAATCCCATGTCAAATGTAGCAATGATAGTGAATGCAATCTGTGACCATACACACCAATTTTGTTTGGTATATTTTTCATTTGACCCATATCAAAAGAGTCCATCGTAGCTATGAATTTACGAAAAATCAGAATAAGTATTGTGTCTGTTGGAGTGTCTTAGCCACTTATATAACAACTCAATAAATAAATATCTCATTCCATAGCTTAGTAAAAGCCCAAGCGTAGTTTTTAGAAGCAAGTAAAAGTAATGTGTGAGCCATTTGGCATGTCAATAGTCATTAGAATACGTGTAGGCCACACTAATACTCAAAACATTGCATTTGTGTAGGAACACATAGTGAGTGATTTGCTGAGTAAGCCAGTACAACCCAATAGCTAAAGGTATAAAGTGGAAAGCAAGGAAAATACGAATTGTCGGTAGATCAGAGGCTAGAGCACTGGCAGTTGAGGAGGGGCCTTGAGTTTTATTTTCCTTCAACCTCCTAGTTCTCATTATATTTTTCATTGAACCTGATTGAGAAAATGTTAAGTCAATGCTGAAGGAAGTCCTCCATGTAAATCAATTAGCATCATTCTGAGTGTCTTAGTTATGACAACTATCCAATGGCTTCCTTACTCCTCCTTACCTGACGATGCTTGCTCCTGATTCCTTGTAGCGGAAGAGGAAGATGAGGAGGAAACCTCCACTGAAGCAGAGGAGGATTTAGCCTGACCTGCACCAGCAAAAGAAGGTGTGGCCATCACCCTAAGAGCAGACATGACCTCCGAAGCCATCTCCTTTTCAAACTCGTCTTCACTAGACGATGGGTTGTCTCCATGAGAAGGCTGCTTGTGTGGCTGATATTCTGAGCCACTCTCTCTTGCTAGTCTCTCATCGTCTGAACTGCAAAAAAGATTACCACTTTTAAAGCAAGTGAAATTAACAAAGGTGGTACAAAAATGTTAGAATTCAAACAGGTTACAAAAATATAAACGGTAATCAATTATTAAATAACCCAATACGCACAAAATCAGGAATTCAGTATTAGTATTGAAGTCTTTTAGACCTGTTCTACTGGAAAACATTGAATGAGATGAATTCCATTCAGACAAAACAATTTAAAAAAACTTCTATAAAGGCTTCTGTCTAGGATGTTCAAAGGCTATAACAAGGAACATTAGTTAGTTAATACTTTAACAGGATCGTGTGTAGACATATGTTAAGTTGTAGTTAAACAAACTTCACTATAAAATATTAACTACCCCAACATGTGTCAAATACAAAGGAACACAGTGATCTATACATACTATGATTTATACCAAATGAGTAGTGCCTGAAATCATTGCAAACACTTTCATATCCATGCTTTTTAACATTGACATGAGTACACCAGAGTGCACACAGAAACTTGGAACATAACCAAGTAAATATAACTTTGCATGAAGTCGGTGTCTAATGTTGACACTTTATTATATATATGTACATACACTAACAAAAGGCCCGTCCAATTCTAGTCTCACAGTGCCAGACCCTTACTTTCTTGTTGGGTCTTGTGTATATACTTCCTTAGTCACATTTTGTCTCCACACACTCACCATTTGAAATTGAAATTTAGAACGTCATTATAAATGTGAGTGTAATATAAAACTTGAGGAATATTGGACATAAGGAGGGGTAAGTATCAGACCCATTCTCAGCAAGAGTGACATTGATTAATAATAGTGCAGTATACTGTCTTAGTCCTGATACACACTGGTGAAAAAATATCAACTTCATAACAAAAGCTACACCTTCAGGGCCATCCATTGGTTGGTGCACACACAAAACACATTAGTATCCCACCTTTCTTCAGCAGAGCAACCAGAATACTCTAGGTCGCTATCATCTACTAAATAGCCTGCATATAAGTCACCAGGTGAGGTAGCACCAAATTCCATAGCAGCGGTACGTTTACATTCTTTATTAAAGCGCACCACCATACTAATTGCCTCGTTAGCTCCTAGATTGCGGTAAACTAGTGTATTGTAATTAAAATGTTTACTACCAACCGCAATCACGAGCTGTGAATATTGTTCGTGAGGAGTTGCAGAAGATGGCTTACAGGTCTCTGAAAGATGGGGCAGCAAAAAAGCTAGCGGACGACTTCGCGGACAGTAGCAACCCTGAAATGGAAGGACTCGTTTTGCCAACGGCACCTGGGCGTGCTATTATTAATGATAGAAGCAGGTATGTACTTCAGGAAGAACAAGATGAAGAAAATGTAGATTTGCATTTTCGAGAGCAGGAAGAGAAATGCTTCAAAGTGTTTCGATACTTTATGGTCATTTTGACATTCCTCTTTTTGATTGTATTTCTATTGGTGGCTGTCGTCCTCATAGCTTTGTCTCCTTCCTGCAAACCAGCAGACCAACTGGTTTGGTGGAAAGCCTCAATCATCTACCAGTGTTATCCCAGGTCTTTCAAAGATAGCTCAGGAGATGGCAAAGGAGATTTAAGAGGTATAATTAGCAAAGTTGATTATCTACACAATCTAGGCATTGGAACTGTTTGGCTTAATCCTATATTTAAGTCTCCTCAAAACGACAATGGGTATGACGTATCTAATTACAAAGAAATTGACAGTTTGTATGGCTCCATAGAAGACTTCAAAGAGTTACTGGCTGCTCTCCATTCTAAAGGAATGCATCTAATATTAGATTTTGTTCCAAATCATACGTCAGATGAGCACGAATGGTTTGTAGAGAGTAGAAGCAGCAAAACCGATTCAAAGCGAGACTGGTACGTGTGGAAGGACCCGGCTGAAGATGGCGGACCTCCAAATAACTGGTTAAGCTTGTTCGGAGGCTCAGCATGGACTTACGATAATAATACTCAGCAATATTACTATCACGTCTTTGCTGAAAGTCAACCTGACCTAAATTTCAGGAATCCTGAAGTCATTCGAGCCATTGAAGATGCTATGAAGTTTTGGTTAGACTTGGGTGTTGACGGTTTTCGCATGGATGCTGTGAAATTTCTTCTTGAAGATGCCAAGCTTCGAGATGAGCCGAAAGATCAAAATTTTGTTGATAAATACAACTGTTCAACTACACGGAACGCCAACAGATTGTGCTACTACACCATTCTTCACCCTCACACCCAGGAAGTAAAAGGGGTGCATGACATAGTGAAAGGCTTCAAGAGAGTGATGGACAGTTACAAAGACTCTCCCCGGTTTTTGATAGGCGAAACTTACGACTCTGTCTCGGTCGTGGTGAAATATTACGGACATAATGGTAATGAAATGAGTTTTCCCTTTAACTTCATACTGTTATCCATCCAGGAGTGGTCTGGAGTTCAAGTGAGCCAGAAAGTTGCTGAATGGATAGATGCTTTGCCTCGAGGTGCATGGCCTAATTGGGTGCTGGGCAATCATGACCAGGGGCGCATTGCTAGTCGAGCTGGTACTCACTTGGCCAGAGCCCTCAACATGCTCCTCCTGACTCTACCTGGCACGCCCACCACTTATTACGGGGAGGAAATATTCATGACCGATGTCTACGTGCCCCCAGATAGGAGGAATGACATTTACCAGGACAGAGACAAGGAGAGGACTCCGATGCAGTGGGACACGAGTGCTAATGCAGGCTTCACAAACGCGACCACTCCATGGCTTCCCGTAGCTGACAATTATACCACCTACAATGTGGCCGTCGAATCTTCTGACCCATCTTCCATGCTTTCCCTGTACAAGAGGTTAGCGAAATTGATTGCAGTAGAAAATGCCTTCAGATATGCTGAATATGAGGAAGTCATGAGCAGCGAAGAACTATTTGCTTATCGCCGATTTCACAAAGGAACCAATATTGAATATGTGGTCATGATAAATTTTTCTAAAGCTACTGTGATTGCACATTTAAAATCTATCAAAGATCGGTTCCTTAATCCGGTGGTAGAGCTATCGAGTGCTGGCAGGGACAGGGATGGGGAAATAGTGGATCTGACAAGTATCAAGATGGCACCTGGAGAAGGTTTAATAATCAAGGGAGACTCTTTTCACTGAAAACTATAAATCTATTCAACAGACTCAGCAATCAAATTGATGTAATAGTAGTTCTAGTGTTTCACTGGCTTCCTTCTTTCCAGCTGAAAGACAGTTGTCATAGCAATTGAATGTTACTAAGTATAAATTCTCCATATATGGAAGAAAACAAGTGTAGTTGATTTTTTCCCAAAAAGTGTGTGCTTTTAGTAGGTACACACTTATCAACAGGTACTATGAATAATAATGTACACTATGACATCATCATAACGTTGTCACGCAAACACATTGAACTGCATGTAGACAAAGCTTTTGAAACTGAAACATGCACATGCCGTAGTGTGCTCTGGTGGGGACTTAAAATTATGCTTCAAATTCGGAGCCCTACAACCATTACACAAATAAGATTAACTAAATCTTATAAACCTGTTTATTCACTCTCTATTTTTGTTGGGCGTGCTTCAACTCCTAGTAGATTTTCACTATCAGCGATAAAAAGAAATCCAATGATAATACTGGTCAGACAGGCACTCTCCATGTAGACATCCCATAATACTGAACTTTTATTGCTCTATATACCTAGTACATCATGACCCTCTACACTTCAAAGGATGTAATCATTAAATTAAGTACTTAAAATGTCTAGCCTCATTTTACACAAGTAGACCTTACACCCTCAACTATAGCAAACTTTTCATAGAGAAAAACATGAAACGAAACAGCAACAAAAAAAAAACACCATCCATAAAATGAAAGAAGAAATGTGCAGTAAAATAATTGGTGACGGTAAAAAAAAAAAAAAATTACAGTAGATGAATAAAAAAAAAAGAGGAAAGTGTTCCATACACTTTGTACAGACACAGAATAATCTGAACCAGTTGCCAAGCAACTTGCCAGATGGCAGGAGTGTATTATTCTTCGATATGAAGACAGCAGCAGGGTTCCAATAACTTTCCTTATTTAATCATTGTCCAGAAGAATTATTAATTGTCCAGAAGAATTATTAATTGTTATTTGTTCCATTTCCCTGGTTCCTCCACAGCAGTGAAGAGAAGGATGAGAAGGGGGGAAGAGAAAAGGAGAAAGAAGAAGGGGAAAAGAAAAAAGAGGGCCCGAAATCACTTTCGGGCCAACCGTTTGTCTTTTGATGAGAAGTTTGAAGGCTGGGAAACACCAGCACTAGTGAATAGGTTTTTCAATACATTAAGCTCTTTGGTCAGCATAGCGACTTTCGATTGCAATTGGCCATTTTCCTCTTCCAATTCCTTAACCCTCTTCTCTGTGTCCTGGACTCTAATACGGCTCTTCTCTCTGCTTTTCCTGACAGCAACATTGTTCCGGTCTCTCTTGACTCTGTACTCACCGCTGAGCTTGTCCATTTGCTTTTTGGTAGCCTTGCCCCGAGGAGCCTTTCCAGGGGCTGGGCGGTTCTGATTAGGAGACGGTGAGAAAGGTGCGCCACTGGGATCTTCTATCTGAACAATGTGTTGGCCAGGAGAAGCAGCAGCATGGTCGACTACCATTGATGGAGAGTTTGGGGCCATTTCCATGGGATTTGAATGGATATGGTGGTGAGTGGTATAGCCTTCATTTCCGAACATAGTAGGGTGATGGGGCAGAGAATGCAAATAACCAGGATAACCAGAGTAAGTAGATGAGACCACGTTGTACACCGGTGCTGTGCTGTCGGAGTGAGCCGAGGTAGTGTTTGATACAGAAGTGTTTACAGTGTCTGAGGCTATTGATTGGGGGTCAGAGTTGCAAGACTCCAGCAAGGCAGATAGATCAACGGATTCCTCGTCTTGGTAGATTCCCTGGTTGGGATCAGAGTTGTTGGCTGTGCTGGATGACACAGGCTCACAATGAATCTGTTTCTCTGACCCTGGGAAGAAATCCAAATGCCTTATTTCATCAAAGAATCCTCCACTATCCATAACTAAACGAGAAAAGGGAGAACGATCACAATCATGGCTTGTTCATCAACAAAAGACAACATACCATCTACGTACACATATACCACCACCAGAATTGACCCTACAGATTAACGCTACCAACTTGCTACCACTTACATTTCCGAGCTTCTCGCTGACTGGAAATGAACAGGTCACGGCGTTGCTTGCTAAGACAAAAAAAAAAAGTGATGCAACTCAAACGTCGATGTATCTTTTTTATAGTAACTTTTATGAGATAAGCATTACGTCATAACGGCTGACGTTCGTTATTGCGCAATTTTTGGTGGGTGTGCACGAAATGCGCATGCCTATAGAAATTCGAGCGTTTGTGTGTAATTCGACACTGCATGGTGCTCTCACTGCATCTGCGCTGCCCTCACTGCATCTACACTGCCCTCACTGCATGTACACTGCCCTCACTGCATCTACACTGCCCTCATCACTGCATCTACACTGCCCTCACTGTGCTGGTGCAGTGGATCCTGCACTTGTTGAGTGGACGTAAGGTAGCAATAAATTTGGTGTATACTAGCAGAATCTCGCATAGCTAAATTATAGCTGTGGGTGAAAACATATTAGCCTCAACTTTTTTGTGTGCATGAACTTTCTATTGCTGATAGGTACGGAATAGCAGTGACATACTAGTTGACTCATACTGAAAGTGAAATACAGTGGAAGTACCACTTCAAGTTTTCTGTCACAAAAACATTCAAGGTAAGTAGAGCATAAGTTTGAGCCATGAAAATATTACATCTAAAAACTAGGGAGTTGTAAATTAATTAGCAAGTAATGCACATGCACTGTATTAAAGTTAATGGCTGCCTACTCGGTACTTTTCTCTTTTGATTCATCCATTTATGCCAAGTGTGCAAGAACCATGTTTAATATAAATATAGCTGTATGTAGAAATTAAATAAGATTGGCAAAAATTCAGTTGTACGAAATCGGCTAATTGAATTACAAAAGTTTGTTGTTGTTTTTTTTGTTTATTCTCTATACTGGACAAAAACCAGCTATACCCCCATAACCATGGCTATTAAGAAGTTGACAAATTTATGGCAAAATATCATGTAGACCAATAAAATTGCTATGCCGTTGTGAGCATTACTTAAAAGCCTATTAAATAGTAGTGGGAAAGATAGGTGCCAACTACAGATATTAGCAGAACTCCCATGATTTTGAAGTTCTTGTCCCAGTCCTGCTTGATAAGGAACTTGAACAATAGTTATCCCGATTTACCAGCCTTTGCTGTATAAACTAAAACCTTGGGTTTAACCAGTGACTTTGCTTACTCAGCAAACTAAGCAACTTGCCAGAGACCATGCATGTATACAAATTGTATCATTCAAATATAGCTCCTGCTTAATTTGTCTTGGAGTGCTAACTGCCAGAGTAATGAAAGTAAAGTTTCATTTTGTGGCTGAACCCCCAAGGCCAAAAAAACAAAGAGAAGCTTAAGTATTAATATTGTTGACGATAAAGATTTAGTATAAACTCTTGCTACAGGGCTCTAGGAGCCGGAGCAACCTAAACGGCCATGGCCGTATAGGTTTTTAGTGAGGTGGGTGTGGCACCAGTAGCATTAAATCTGACAGTACAGAAAGCTAAACCTTTAAAGATAGCTAAAACTAAAGCTAGAACTTAAATCTTATTATAGATTGCCAAAATTAAATCCACAATCAAGGCAATTTCAAGATTAGAAAACATGAGTTAATCATCACAGATATTTGTGTAGACAGAGATCTCAACAAAGTTGTGTAGATCAACTTGGTATGTCAAATATTTTTACTGAACCCTCAGCAGATAAACGTTGATGGGCTAGATTATGTGCACACACATAAACATGATTCATTCACAGAGACAACAGTTTACCAGTAGAGTACTGCGGCATGGAGTAAGAAAAATAGTGAGTGCTAGTATAGTTTTATGCCTCTAGCATTTTCCCTGTAGGCTAGTAGCTATGGTAATGCGTTAGTAGCTAGATTGTTTTTAGCACGAGTCTAGACACGAATTTAGCGTGGATTTTATTTGACCAGTTTAGTTTCGCTAGCTATTCTTGAGCATATTTTACCTAATCTAGGTTTGTTTTCAAGGACCAGATAGTGTATGTACTATGTCAAAGCTCTAATGATTATTTTAGCCTTACTATACCGTTTCTTTTTATAGTAAAACTAGAATTTACCTTATGTCCCTTTTTTTTCTTTTTTTTCCATAGCATTTGTCTTTCCTTGTACACTTTAAACTTCTCCACTTATTATTATTATTATTATTATTATTATTATTATTATTATTATTATTATTATTATTATTATTATTATTATTATTATTATTATTATCAGTGACCAAAAAAATTTTTTTTATAGCGTATGTGGTGATACTCAATGGCCTGCATGTTCCATTCCCCCTGTTTCTACCTCTGTCTTCATCACAGCTGTTGTGTTGGTCGGTCCACAACTCTGGCTTGATGGGCGGCTATTTTCAGTGTCTTAGCCACACCCATTTCCTGGACTGCCAATACTAACTGGAATGCACCCCTCACACTCTAGCATGATTTTTTTTTTCACCGCAACTTGTAGTTGAAATGATTCACTGTTGTTGTGAGGTTTGAATCCTATGATTACTTTCACCTGTCAAATTATCACAATGGTTGATTTTGTTGCTAACATCCTCAAACATACAGTTCTCTGCAGAAAAGCACACAACAATCTTTGCTCCATTTTATTGCTCCTTTTATAGTAGAAGCTACGGACATTGTGTGCACATTACACGAATGGTTAGTGGATAGATATAGCTTGGACAAGCCCGTCACGAATTCGTGACAGCCGCATTCTATTAAAGTACGCGCATAGTCACGGATTTGTGATTCCTGTACACATGGTATGTAGTGCTTGCCACAAATTTGTGACTATTGTCCACTCAGGGTTAAATGAATTCATGCAGAGATAAAATCAATACATTTGAGCATTCCATTTTTATGTCATTTAGTCACCATTAGTACCCTTATGATTTTTAAGTTTTGTCTTTAACTTCATTTTGACAATTTAATCGATAGGTGTGGTTTTGAGTCCATAGTTTACTTAGTGGGTGTGGTTTGGCTATACAAGATTGATTTTGCTTCCTACGGCCTTAAATAATCTCTCATCCCTTTCTTATTCCAGCCAACCAGTCAGTATCATTATAATTCAGCGAAGCGAGCGGAGCTGACTCTCTATTGAGTTCGTGATATATATATTTATTTAGGTCTAGAAATTGTTTTTGTTCTTGCGTGGGCGTACGTGTGTACCCTTTCTCCTACGCGCTTGCACGGGCCGGGTAACCTTAACAACATTTTGTTTTGTTTACCCGCCGTACGAAGTAGCGATGCCCAGTAGACAAAACGTTAGAAATGCTCGGTCAAGAGCTTTGAGGGCGTTAGAAACTCCTGAAGAAAAATTAGTAAGGAGAGCGATAAGAAATGAAAAAGACAGGGCAAGGAGGAGGAGAGCTAAAACGAAACAGAAACAGTTAGCAAACTAAAGAATCTGACAGTATTTTGTAGCCACACCAAGCATGCATGGAATAGCTGCAATTACAGGGAACATGCATCGCTCGCTTCGCTATTTTGTGCTATTAGAGCACATCACTAGTTTAAAATGGTTGTGTATGGTCCAAAGTGGGCGTGACAAGGCCCATATGTACGATGTCCCTATTTTCATTTGGGAAACTTGGACTTATGAGGAATATATTTAATGGTGCCTCTTTTACCCTAATGCATAGCCATTTCCATCATTTCAAACTGAGTGGCTTAAACTCATCTGCCTGTTCATCCTCACTATCTTGTAGTGAGATATCTCTAGTTAGTGGAGTCAAGAAAAGTTGTGTAGCTCTTGCAAGTAGCAAAAACAGAAAAGGAAGGTTAGTTAAAACGTTAACTTAAAAAAAAAAAAACCCACACGCTTATAAGCACATTTTGTGACATGTAGATGAAGATCAGAGAATTATTACTTGCTCTTCCATTTCCAAATTCTCAAAAACATTTTCGGTAGGTTTGCAATATCTATTTGGCTCTGTCAAAAGAAGTGTGATCCGTTTGGTTGTTGTTGTTTTTTTTGTATATTTTTAGAGAAAGAAAAGAGTTCAAGGATTTATTAAGTCATGTGCATAGTGGAATAAAAGCATGCAAGTGACAAAGTACAGTAAGTCATTCTTGGGGCAGAGTTACACCAATAATTCTCTCTTTATACAGCCAATACTGTTAACCTTTGCCAATATAAAGTCACTTGTATAAAGATATATTGCTGTATATAGCCATTTAAGAATAATACAGTCATATATAATATAAATTTCATATGGTAGATATCTTGTTTGCTATGCTTGAATCTGCCCACCCCCCCCCCCCCCCCCCCCCCCCCCCCCACCCCATCCCACCTTCTGATAGCTTGATAGCTAGTGCCTCATTCCCAAATATAGTAAGAAAGTTAAGTTTGAATTTTATATGCAGGACATTTGTGGCTAATAACTTCTTTTATGTATATCTTAGATTGATTACTGAAGTACTACATCACTGTTGGTTATTTTCAAATGAAAGTGGACTTTTAGCTATCTGAATGACCATGTTAGGGACATGAATCATGCAAGCAAACAACATGGCAAGAGAGCTATTTATCATTCTAAAAAAAACACGCTACCTAAAACTTTAGTTATTAAGGTCTTTTAGTTTTACTTTCAACATGCTGGTTGATTACAGTTTTGTTTTGTTTTTCTGTACATTGGCCGCTGTTCAGCTAAGTGTAGTATTGATGTCTTTTGGGAGCATTAGATAGAGAGAAGGGGGATGACGAGACAGAGAGATGTTGGAGGAGGGGAATATATATATCTTGCTGTTGGTGCTCGTTTCCTGAGTGACTGGCTGACGTATGCGCAGAAAATAAACAATAACTTGCCACGTGGCATAATGGAGTCACCTGCAGAAGCATGTTGAAGGTGAAAGTAAAGAGGTCCTGTGTGAAAAGATGTGTTTTATCTGTTCTCTTGTAACAACAATGACTCAGGATCTGTCTACTTGCAATTCTGTTGGAGGAGAGTGCCAAAATGTAGCCAGAAGCACTATTTTTTTTAATGCTTTGCCCCAAGATTTATGACAAGATCATGAGCACCAGCAGTAAAAGAGTTGCTCATAAAGATTCTGTTGGTAGTGATCTCCTAATATAAGTCGTGAATCTCCACTAACGTTTTTCACTTGGGGTTTGTTGACATCAGGATCTACCGCTTCCCCTTCCCCCACTCCCTTTCAGCAGAAATTCCTTAATCATGATTCAGTTATTTAAACATGAAGATTAATAATTTTGATGAACAGAATAATATTTAAGCTGTAATTTGACAGTGCATATTTTCAAGATTTTATTAATAGCGATTGTATTAATTCCTGGAATTTTTATTTTTTTGTGTGTGTTCCATTGGTTTATGGTTTGGATTCCATTTGGCATCAAATTGAATTGATAAAAATTGCAGTTTAATGTGATTCAGAGATTTGTATGAGTAAAATGAAACCATGATCAGATTCCTGTGTTTAATTATACAGAATGGGAACTGTATAAAGGAAGCCTACGGTAATTCCCTTTATCTCATACTCAGCCACATGGCATCTGACAATGTCAGGGATTGTGGTATCCTGTTCACGACTTCTAGAAACCAGAGGCTGTTGTATGTTTTCAGAGAAGAATCTAAGAGTTTGTGAAAACATTACCTGGAATGGGATGTTTGATAAAAGAGAGAGCAGCTCTCCCAAATTTTATTAGTAGTGCTAGAGGTATCATGTCACACTGCATGATGTAATGGTTATGTCATTACTAAAGGCATTTTCCTCCTTTGCCATTAGTGGGCTGGAATATGAGCTGAATTTTGAGTAAATGAGTAAGAAGTGGTTTGGTTGGCTGGCTGTTTTATCAAGAGTAGACATTTTTCTAGTAATCACTATTGGTAACCTGTGATGATGGTTATAGAGTACTGGGCTTAGGCTAGCACCCCTCCGGCATCAAAATCATTTAACTTAGTATTGGTTATTTACAGCTGCTTTATTATTTAATAATGGACTTATCTTGCAAGTGTACAGAAATAATAATAATAATAGTAAAAATAATAATTTTATTATTATTATTATTATTATTATTATTATTATTATTGCTGTCAATATAATTATTGTTGTTATTATTATCATTGTTATATCCCGAGTTATTTTTGTGAATTATTTCAGCCGGCTAGCTGGAGTGTTTACCCACTTGAATCAACATCTGCACACTCACTGAATTCAAAATCCTCTGCCTGCATATGTAGAAATAGTGTCTCTTCAGTGGTTTGCTCAATGATCTAGTAAATAAAACTTATGGTGAATCAATGAACTTCCTTGATCTTTCCAAAACAACCGGTTTATAGTTGTACACGCAGTATGTAAATTATCAAAGTGTGTTGGTCCGTAAATCTTTTGTTTGTTTATTCAATTTTAAGTGTTTGGAACACTACTTGTCAAAGATTAGGGTATTTCTACAATTTAAGATTTCCCTGTATTTTCAATGTTGCAATAATACAGTCACATTCTACACACTGTATATAATTTAAACCTTTTACTGCAAACAGCTCCATATGGCCCTCAATGTTCAATCAGCAATTTTTTTATGAATCAATACATTGTTTATACATTGCTCTGACATAGCACTTCATGTAATAAAAAAAATCTGAATGAGAGCGCTGTTATTTTGTTATAATAATAATATGGCTACTGGAGTGCTAATCATTGAGCATCTGTTCACCCCAAAAAATTGGTTCAGAAGCTCAGTTCATCCAATAAGTGGTGAATAAGCCATGCTAAGCTCAGACTTTATCAAATAGGAGGTGGATTAGCCATTCACTCTGTCTGAACCCTGTAGCAGGTCTGAGACAACATGATCTTCAGTTACCATGAGATGGTAAGCATTTTGCTCTTTGCTGTGTGGACTAAAATATATATATATTTTTTCCATAATCTTTTGCTAAATATCTTTACCCTTTCCATGCCGACTTTCTTCAACACTTCGGGCGTCTTTTGGAATTCGAATATGATTTTTGAATTTCTACCGCAAAGCAACCGCAAAAATCCACAAACAGCCAGGCATATAAAGTATGTAGGTATAGCCTCGCCAATCGATTGCTCTTGATGTCCGACAGGAAAACTTAATCCACATTCTTCCAAAATGCTGAGGGACTCTCTATAGGCTTCATACTTTCTATTCTGAGTGTTGTTTGAAGTTCATAGGCAACAAAAAGTTTGGGCGCTCGGCGTCCTGAATATTCTCGGTCAAACAAATTTCTCGATCTCCGTTTTCAGAAAATTAAAAAAAATACTTAACCAGCCCGTACGGGTTCAATATTTTTTTGAAAGGGAATGCCTATTTTACATATAATAAGGAATTGATGGCTAAATATAAAATAGATTTTTTTTTTTAATTCGGAGAACGCGAACCTGTTCTTGCCCGCATATATGCGGTTACGGTGTCGAATGGGTTAAGAAATAAAAAATTCATACTTTTTATGCTACCAACTGATCATCATAAACATGGCGGTGAAAACATTAGCTAAAATATCCTAACATTTTACCTCTCCCTCAATAAACTGTACTGTCAGTATTTCCAGACAATATGATAGCGCTACGCTAAGGCATTTTTCATAATGTTTAACTAGTCAGGGCACAGATGTGTTATTACCACTCACAAAGCATAGCACATGCACACACACACACACACACAGCCAACAAATCCAATGCCCTAATTGGGAAGTTAAGCTAAACTATCTAATCATATTAACGAGAAAACAACTACTAAAATACAAGACAACAAGTTACGAGGAGAAGTTATGCCAGCTAGTGACTAGTTTAAGAAATATACCTGATAAATGCAAGAAGACAATCCTTTGGAGTATTGGTTGATAAGTGGGTATTAACTTAAGCAACATTTAAATGAGGAGTTTGCATATAAAAAGGCATAGACAGGCCCATATTTTGCAACTTTCAGAATTCACTACAGTAGTGACTTAGCGCACACACACAAAAAAAAACAATGTGACATGGCTAAGTAAGAAATAAGTCATGAGCACCTATAACAAAGAGAGAGAAAAAAAGCAAAAACAAAAAAAAGCCATAAGGCAAATGGCGGTCTGACACAAGAGAGTACTGTTTGCCATTGATGCAGCCAAATTCACCTGTGCAGTGTACCCGCAAAGATTGATTAAGTAATAATAAATAGTATTAGCTATTGGTTGCATACTGCATTTTATTAACCATCTTACATTCCATTAGAGTTAAAGCAGTTTAGCAACCGGTTCCTAGAGCACTATAAATTGTTTAACTGTATTTGATAAGAAAATGAATTGTTTGTTCGATTTCCACGATAATCCTATTAGATATTTTAATTGGATGTGTTTATATGGCCTCCTGTTTGGGCCTAAATTCCTCTGGGTACAGGTAATAGTGTAAGGGGAACTTGACTTCATCCAGTGTTTAACAGGAATAATGGCAATGGGATACATTTCAAGGAACATAAATTTACTGCTATGATACTAGCAAGGGTGCAGAACTAAAAGTGTGGTCAGGCAGTCAGTCTTTTATGCTGTTTAGGTTATTGTTGATGATCCAAGAATTTTATAGGGTGACAATTCAACTGTGAACACCAGTTGATCATTGACTCACAACAGACTTGTCTGATTCAAGACTTTGCATAAAGATTGCACCACTTGTTTGTGAGCCCCACCCACCCATCCCTAGCATATATTACTATAGTTAATAGCAATTCATGAAAGTGTCTCTATTCAGCGCTTCCTGCAGTCTGTTCCCATATGCCAATCTTTATTCACTCTTTCCTTCAAGGAAACTCTTCCTGAGACAGTAAAGTACATGTCTGCACACGTGCGCATGAACACACCATGAACAGTTCTTGTAGGTCAACTTCACTGGACATATTTTGCAATCTAATCATTATTATATCCCCAGTGTCTATGTGGAAGTGAACAGATATTAATATCCCTTGTGTATTTAATTGGTAATCATTGTGGAAGCTCCAAAATGAAAACAACTTATACTACTTCTTATAGCCATTACTCATTGAAAGTGCCATCCCCCTAGCTACGTCCTTAATTTTCTTCACCAAATTCCTTGACCCCCACCACCTCCACCCCCTCTCTCTTCTTTGTCCCCATTCCCACTAAAAAATGCCGTGATATAATACCTTTTAAAGTCATCGAGTAGTAGGTCCAGACTTTGGCAGGCCCAACAGCGTGAGCATGCCTGGCTTCTGCCAGTTATAATAATGAGATCATTGGCATGCCATTACTCCCAGCAACAATCTCGTGGTCGGTCTGTTTATTCATGGATGGTTCATTCAGAGTAGTATAGAAAATCCCTACATATGCTTGTGTGCATGGTGTCTGCGTGTAGTATAATTTTTTTCCCCAAGCAAATAAATGTGATAGCAATTCCACGGTAGTTTGTGGTTTATTGGAACATGTGTCTGGGTTAGGAAGATGGGAAGATGCTAGGGGAGGAACATTGTGGGCATCAAGTTCCTCCATGGGCTCATAATTTTAACTCCCTGCTGGCATCATGTTGCCGACAGTCTGGATCAGGAAGAATGGCTGTTGGGAATTTTTTTAATAATGTAAATTATTTTTTAAAAGTGTAAGTGTATTGTACTTGCACAGAGATATGTTTGTCTCTTACAAAATGATTGTTTTAAGGGAAAAAGACAGCCACCACACTCTCTGAGTTGGAATGCACTGGGTGAAATACCTTTGGGTGCATAGTCACAGAATGCTTCCCCAAGCTCAATCATCACCCTGGTAACCTTGCCTGGCAGGCAATATTAAAATCGGCATTACTGTTTAACTCAAGAACTAGGCAAAGATTTGATTACATATACCGATGAAGGGATAGATTGTGGTAACACCCTAGTTTGTCATGATAAAGTGCCTCTTGGTTTTTCCAAAAAAAATTGATTCCTTATGACGTTCCAGCGCACTTGAGTGTTTTTTTGGCACCCCTTCTGAAAAGGTTTAATAGACTATAAGGAGTCACAGTGCAGAATATTAAGCTTTTGTCCAGTCAGTAACAATACCTTAAATATTTCCCCCAAATCCACTTGACTATATACAGTAGAGTTGATTTGTGATCTTATTATTAAAATAATTATGGTACATGATATAGAAAGAGCCCACAGAAATGGTCTATTTTTTTTTCTTTTCTAAAAATCCAAGGAATTGCTACGAAGCTAGATAATTTTTTGCAAGTACCTCGCCACACAGTGGCGCCTGACATACTAACTTGTGCACATTAGGAGTTCAGTAGAATAAGGTAGTTTTATCTATGGTTTCCCTCTCCTGCTCTCTTTTTTCCTCAGCCTTCCCAGCCCTGTTTTTCTTATTCCTCTTTTCAACTCATGGATTCCCTTCTCCTCCTCTGTCTACCTCTTCTGCTCCCCAATATCTCTTTCCTTTCTGTGTATCTTCTTTCACTTTTTAGTTACACCAGTCACTTTTTCTCACCTGCTTCTATTCTTATTGACCATTGCATTCTCCTGCTTCTCTGCCTCTCTTCTACCATTATGGTTAGGACTCTCTTTCCCAACTCAGTTCAGCGACCCAGTGTTCAGTTCTTTTAGGACACAATAGGTTAATAATACACTCCAAGATACTCCCAGCTGTTAGGTCCTGGTGCTAAAATAGTTAGTGTGTGCAGTTCACAATCAGTGGTTGCAGGTTCAAATCCCGAGAAGGTTTTTCCCCCTCTTATCTATGTCAAACGGCCATTCAGGTAATGATGACACTGCCAACTCTGACTAGCTAATGAATTATTCATGAATACACACTGTAGTCTGTCACTGTCATCGTCAGCATACACAAACATATTATTGTATAGACATACTTGTGGCTTTTTTTTTTTTTTGCTCAGACTAGCACACAAGTGGTCGTTTGAGTTGATGTCATTTCTATAATCTACTTGATTGAAACATTCTCACTTAAAGGGGTCTAGAGAGAAGCAAAGGAAAAATGTAAAAAAAAAATCTCAGTTCACTGCAGTACTCTCATATCGCTGTCGTCCTAGTCAGCAGCTAGGGAATTTACTGCCCTTGTGGTGACAGGATTTCAACCTAAACCCATTGGAAGCAGATGAGTTACTTTTAGAAGGCTACTTTCACAATCTATAGCTTTTAAATTAACTAAGCTGTTATCAGACTCATCAAGGCCATTTTTATAGGACTGTTGGGGGAGAGGGGGGGGGGGGCAATTGCCCCCACTTCCAGATCCTACTCCAGACCCCACAAAACAGTAGTCCCATATCTCAGTGCACAAAACTGCTGTCGGAGTAATTCATATGCTTAATTAATAGTTATATGTTTGTGAATTACCAATTAAGCTGACATGCTTACCATGGACTTAAATATTGTGCGCAGAAAAGTCACTATCATTTTTGTTCAACTTTGTCCTGACTCTTTGCTATCTCTCTTACTGTACCAAGTTACATGAGCTTTAGCAACCGGCTAGCTTCCCAGGCAAACTCGCGTCTGACCCTACTTCGACCAAGTGGAGCAAGCTTCCCTGGTGGCAGTAACCACAACCTCACTTTCAACCCACTAAACAAGTATTTAATGAATACCTTAGCTACTAAATTTATGTTGAGAGGATTAGTTTCAAAGTCCATTGGTGCGAAAGGAATTGTGTCCACTATGATGGATTTTGAGCTAGGGAAAATTCATCCTAGTGTTTACTGTCCTTATTCCAAACTATCTAAATCGGCCCCACCCCCCACCAAAATTTATTTCTAGATTTGGCTTTGCTCTGGAATTATTCCAAATTCATGGAAAGAAAGCTCAGGAGGTGACCAGTCATGGAGAGTTATTCATTAATATTTTGAGGAATAGGTTGCTGTTTTCTTAAACAGATAAATTATTTGTAAAGGAAACACTAAATAAACCTGTAGGAGTTTTAAAAATCATGAACTCTATGATACTGCTAATACTTCTTCTGCTATTACTCTATGATACTGCTAATACTTCTGCTATTACTCTATGCACTAAAAGAAAGCATTTCATCATCAAGTTTATCAGGAACCCATTCCTGAAGCTTTACACCGCCATAATAAACATGTTAAAACACAAAGTTGCTAGAAGTTTTCAAATAGCATTGCATCATGATTGCAGCTAGGCTATGGTTTCTTTATCCAAACTGTTGATGGATGTAAAGCTATACATTTAATAGTGTTCCTTTACGAAGTACTCACAGAAAGTGCAACTGAATGCTAATTTCCAAAACATGCAAGTGTCTGATATGGAATGAGTTTTATCACTAAGCGTAATCACCCGTAACATGGTTCCACTTTTTAATTCAATTCCATGCAATGAGAAGTACTAGCTGAAAGCTCTTAGTGACTGCTAGTTGAATTTGTCAGTTGCCATATAAACCGATTAGAAGAGATACGTTCCTTTTGCAGCGTTTGCTTTTCCATAAGAAAGTTTTCCTGAAGTTGTTGTAACTCGTGCGGTCTAAAACACGAGTAGTTGATTTTTAGGCTGTAGAAGCATTTCTTATGCTCAATTTAATGGTAAATAAGTGCCCATTGCATGCAATACGTTTATTTATCATTACATATTACCAGCTGCTTTCTCCTAGTCACCTAGTCATTTCCTTCTAGCTAAGGCAGACATCCTATCTGTTCCCCTTCTGCCCTTGTGGTTGGTAGAGGCAATAAATCATCCATCGATGCATTATCATGTGTCATCCTCAAGCCGAGTGATGGCTTCAGCCATTGCTTTCCATCCTCTTCCTTTCACTTAACGATGCAGACACCATTAGCTAGCTATGGCTGCTGGTTCACCCACCACCAGTTTATAAAATGTCGAATGTGCAGGATGTAGGTAGCTGAATCGTGTATGTGACTTGCTGCTTTATTTTTACTAGATCAGCAAATAAATATACTTTATAGACTCATACTGTACTTATGACAAGATATTAATAATAAAAATAATTAATAACAATAGTAATAAAAAAATAATAAAAATAATAACAATAATAATAGTAATAATAATAATAATAGTAATAGAGCTTTTCATAATGATCTACACGTCTACCATTCTACATGTCTACCATTCTACATGGTATTGAAAGTGATTGAATGTTGTTTGCAACCTTTTTTTGTGGAATGTGTGATGAAAAATTGGCAAGAAGCACATGAAAGAGTAGTCAAGTTAGAGTGGCATAAGTTAAGAGTGGTCAACACATTTACTATGCAGAAAAACTAACATAATATTTTGGAATTGCTGCTTGCCCATTTAGTGATTTGGTCATTGGTTGTATCTGTATAGCTAGTACATACATTTCTATGGCAGCCTCTTGATTGATAAAGCCGGTTGGACATTTGTTGTCATAGCTCAGTTATAAAGCAGATTGTACATTAACCAAGTGGTTCTGGGCTTGACTCTAATGGTAGCCTATGTTTTCTATTAACTCCATATTAAAAGAGCATGCTGGGAAAGATCGTATGAAATTTCCTGTGTAACCCTGAGTGTCTCACTTGCTTTTAATGAAAGAACAAGATGCGCGCCGAATGATTTAATTTTCCCCTCATCGCTAGGTAACCCCCTATAAAAAGACTACAAACAACACCAGTCTACAGTTTTTCATATGATACAAAAGAAATGTTTTCTATCTTCTGCTTTGGCTGACTGCTCATTCACCGCTATGTCTTCTATTTTTGATGATGTAATTGGAACTTGTCAGTAGGCGCCCTGCACTTTCCTTATATGTGACTGTAATTGGAAGCAGACAGTTCAACAGCATTGAGGAAATGCTGTCACAAAAGTATGTATCAATTTCAATGTTAGTGGGAAGTGTAAATTGGGACAATGTCTGCAATTATTAAGAACATTATGTCAATCGGCTCTACCATTACCACAAGTAGCTGACAAATACTGCGAACTTGCTTCATAGCTTGTACTAGCTATCAGAGGTTGCAATGAAATGCAGTGGAAATAGTTGTAGTTTGCAAGTGGGATCGATGAATTGTCTAAGTTCAGTGGCTCTATTGTAAGGATGCCGACCCTGACTCATATGTGATAATTCATTATTGAATTATACTCTGTGCCAATGCTTTGATAGTATCTACGGCAGCTTATTCTAAAATTATAGGCTTCTTCCTGATCATGAAACACTGCAGATAAAACAAATTATCATGCCACTATGGCTCCCGCTCTCAAAATAAAGGACTCTAATTTGTGTACCAAACACTGCCTCCCCAAGAACATTCTTTATAAGAAGTGGCTGTGTGTGTTGAAAGAAAACTGGCTCTACCTTTTAGAAAGGGGAAGTGAACCACCGATAATTACCCAAGCAAGTCATACCCAATCATATTAACCACGATAGGTTTGCACACACATATATAGCTACAGGTAATCATTATGGGATTGGTTACATAGGTGGCCATTATGTCAGGTGGAGACTGGCTTATTATGGGATACTAGTGCATAGTTCATAGTAAAATGTGGGTTTTAATTCTATTCAGCTTTGAGATCAAGTTCACTTTTCACTTGTGCTTTTTAAAAAATTTGATTGCAAATTGTGGTTACCTATTTCGCAGAGGTTTTCAATTCCCTGACCAAAAAAACTCTAATAATAATCAAATGTATTTCCTTTGTTGTTAGCTCTGTTTGTTATTCCCCTATTGGTCAACTAATTGCGCACTGTCTGATTGATCGCTTTCTGAAGTTGGCAAATATCTTACTGATTGGTCAGCATGACAAGTGCTAGAATGTCGTCTGAACTGAAAGTTAACTTGCTAGCACGTATTCATTTTAGAGCTTCACAGGACTCTTATGTCAAGGTGATGCTGCACTGAAGCACAATGGGGGTGGTATCAAAAGCAACTTTGGTTTTGTTTGGTTTACTGTGCAGTTCTGCAAGTCACAACACAAGGAGACCATGTCGGAATGAATGTTGGTATTGAAAGTGTTCCTGGTACAAAGTGGAGCGTAAATATTTAGCTCGAGACAAGGAATGATGTCATAAAAGTTCATGGTTGCCTGTCAGCAGGCTAGTACGTAGAAGGCTGGGGTGGAGAGAGTTGATTAATTATTCACATTTTGTCTAATGCATGGAACAATTATCAGCCTGACGAAATAAAGTACAGACGATACAAACTCAAAGTGATTTACCATGTATCAGCTTTTCATTTTTATGTGCTAAGTAATTGATGTGTTCTAAATATGGGTATGCCTGCACATTGTTCCACGAGTTATAACTCTCCATGAAATACATTTCTGACCTATTTTTAATCAACTAGTGGTGTGCTTGAGCACAAATGGCAAGTGAGCCTCCCTAGTTATAGGTTACATAGAGCTACAGTTGTGCGATGCTCCAGCTACTAAAAACGGTCGAGTTTTTAATTACCTGTATATGGTAAAAGGGAATTTCGGTGCCACAGTAGCCACTCGATTGTCCTGACAAGTAGCACATAAACTTCCACATCCACTCATTCAAATAGAAAATGAACTCTTGTAAGTAGTATGTTTTAACTGCACCATCAAAAGAGAATTCAAAGTGGTGAACAGTCAATTTCCTTGGACGATATGGGCAAAGATCGATAAACCAGAGGATTCTGTTCAGTGGAAGTTTGGGGCGGGGTCGACCACCGAACTAACACAAATATGCGAGGTCAAAGTACAAATGACATACGTACGTCCACACATATCTCAACAAAAAATTAAAAAATATCCCCGATTTTCGATTGTGTTACCCCTGATAGTGTCTCACTCACTTCGCTCGCTCACCAATTAAATATTTTATTTATTTATTTATTTATTTATTTATTTATTTATTCATTCATTCATTCATTCATTGTAACTTTGTTTGGTTTTAATTGTTTTTTTCTTTAGAATTTATTTTTTTCGCTTAAAAGTGAAAGCAGTCTTATTACTGAAAGTGCTTGTTGTCAGCAGGGTGGGGGTGGGGCTGTGCACTACATTTTGGCCACATATTCAGTTTTAGTGCCTGCTAAATAGCTGCTTGTGCAACATCCATATTTTATTCTTCCCACCACTATGAAAGGATTGTCTAATCTAGCAGAGACTTATATACCTCATAGGCTGATACTAATCCTGCACACAAACCAATGAAAGCTTCACCAGCTAGCTGGGGTATCTAGCTAGCTAGCTGGGATATCACACCAGCTAGCTGGGGTATCACACTAGCTAGCTGGGGTATCTAGCTAGCTAGCTGGGATATCACACCAGCTAGCTGGGGTATCTAGCTAGTAGCTAGCTGGGATATCACACTAGCTAGCTGGGGTATCTAGCTAGCTAGCTGGGATATCACACCAGCTAGCTGGGGTATCACACTAGCTAGCTGGGGTATCTAGCTAGCTAGCTGGGATATCACACCAGCTGAGCTGGGGTATCTAGCTAGTAGCTAGCTGGGATATCACACTAGCTAGCTGGGGTATCTAGCTAGCTAGCTGGGATATCACACTAGCTAGCTGGGGTATCTAGCTAGCTAGCTGGAGTATCACACCAGCTAGCTGGGGTATCAAGCTAGTAGCTAGCTGGGATATCACACTAGCTAGCTGGGGTATCTAGCTAGCTAGCTGGGGTATCACACTAGCTAGCTGGGGTATCAGCTAGCTAGCTGGGGTATCACACCAGCTAGCTGGGGTATCTAGCTAGCTAGCTGGGGTATCTAGCTAGCTAGCTGGGGTATCACACCAGCTAGCTGGGGTATCACACTAGCTAGCTGGGATATCACACTAGCTAGCTGGGGTATCTAGCTAGCTAGCTGGGGTATCACACTAGCTAGCTGGGGTATCACACTAGCTAGCTGGGATATCACACTAGCTAGCTGGGATATCACACTAGCTAGCTGGGGTATCTAGCTATCTAGCTGGGATATCACACTAGCTAGCTGGGATATCACACTAGCTAGCTGGGATATCACACTAGCTAGCTGGGATATCACACTAGCTAGCTGGGATATCACACTAGCTAGCTGGGATATCTAGCTATCTAGCTGGGATATCACACTAGCTAGCTGGGATATCACACCAGCTAGCTGGGATATCACACTAGCTAGTATATATAGCTATGCATATTCTCAGGGCACTCCTTTATATGAGTCACATGAGTCTGCATGGTGACATGAAAGCACAATAACCTAACAAGGTGAGTGTGATCCACACCATGTGCACTTGCTGTGTAGCAACTGCTTTCAGGGAGTCCTAATTCCTTAATTAAGTATGTACATGCACTCATCGTTTGATGATATTCATAAGTACTAAATCATATTCATTGGCACAGTTTATGGAGATGCACATGACTCAGGCTTTGTTTAGCAGCTGAGAAGGTCTGCTATACCATCAGTGGGAAGAACAAAGGGTGAACTGAAGAGCTTAATATTCAGCTCTCATCCTAGCTATATAACTGTGTCTAGAAGCTGAGGTGGGTTGCTGGTTGTCTGTCAGGATGTGGATCAACATCCCTTATCTCACTCTGGCTCTGCTCATCTGCAGTACAACCATGCCTGGCTCATCTGGAAGATGTAAGTCAATAATGAAAGCTAGACTGAGTCAGTGCTCAGCATTATTAGCTGGTAAAAGGTATTCAATAAAAACCAGGACTTCTCTTCCAGGCTGGGCTAGGAAGCTTGCCTAATATGGCTTCTTCCTCTTGGTTATTTGATTTGTCTTATTTGACAGGCTGGGTGCCAGCTCGGATTCTTTTTAAATGTATCTGTGAAATTCCAAGCCTTATTTAGTCAATCTGCACAATCTGTATTCAGACCTGTCTAGAGTTTGTAGGGGTGAAGCCACAGTTGATGCAATGGATTTGCTGTTCAAGTGAGTGAGTGTGTGGGAGTATGGGGGTGGGGCTGCCTGAGGAGAAATGTCCTGCTACATCGCCATATCAATTAGCACAAAAATTGGGTTAGTCAGATACAGGGTTTTTTTGTTTTTTTTTGTTTTCGTGATTGGCACTTGTGTTGTATTAGTTCTGCTAAGTGTGGCTAATTAGTAGTACTGGTGATAATAGAAAGTCCAAGTGGAGCAAATTGTCACACAGACAAAACAAATGGACGAAGATGACCAAGATCCCCGGTGTAGACTAATCTGTCTCCATTGTCTGTGGATTGTATCGTATGTACACTTGCAAGTACACGTATTTGTGTTCGTGTGTGAGCGACTGAGTGTGTGTTTGTGTGTGCGTACACTTTTGGTGCTCTGTGGTCAAGTTACAACAAAATGACGGTGACAATTTTAGCCTGGCTCAAAAAAAATCATGCTACCTCTAACACCATAACATCAATTAAAATGAGAAGATTACATTTAAAAAAGTTTATATTAGCTACACTAGCTGACCAATATAATTCACTTTTCTGAATCCCTGTGAACAATTGTTCTTGCCTCGATCTGATCTTGACAAGAGTACATGGCTGGGTTAAAATTAAAAAAAAAAACAAAAAAAAACTACAATGACTATCTCCTAGCTATTGATATCATAGTTTTGCAGGAAGTGGGCATTGGAAACAGGTTACAGCAATGGTGTCTAATTAGAGCCCTGACTGGGAATCAAAGTATCACATACTGAATGAATGAATGAATCTGAAGCCAAGAAGGTGACAGTTCCCCTTCCTCTGTTAGTATGTAAGGAGCCATAGCAATGGAACTGCCACACAAAGGAACTGCCACACGCAGGAAATAACTTAAGAGTCATCATCAATTAATTAAAGTGAGTAGCTGTAAATGGACCCTCGGAATGATTGGAGTGTAAGCAACTGATTAGGGTTTCTCCCCCAGCTATCACTTACAGGTGTAGATTGAGAATTAGCCACTTTAAGTTGCCATGCTTCTGCAATGTGTGTATCGAATTTGCTATTTCTACCACTTGGAAACTCAATTTTGACAGTTCCAGTTGCAATTGTGGAGTTTTTGTTTGTTTTTCAAGTTTTTGTAGGACATTTTGGAATAGAACAAAAACATATGATTAGCTGACACGTAACTTGGGGAAGGGAATTGTGGAGTGGGTATAAGAGGCTGGGGGGAGGGGAAACGTTACATGAGTGGAGTGGGTATGGGAGGCTGGGGGAGGGGGAACGTTACATGAGTGGAGTGGGTATGGGAGGCTGGGGGAGGGGGAACGTTACATGAGTGGAGTGGGTATGGGAGGCTGGGGGAGGGGGAACGTTACATGAGTGGAGTGGGTATGGGAGGCTGGGGGAGGGGGAACGTTACATGAGTGAAGTGGGTATGGGAGACTGGGGGAGGGGGAACGTTACATGAGGTCTTTGTTTTTGTTTTTATCTGAAGATGCAGTGTTATAAGTAGATTTATCAAAGAGGGACATAATAATGCCAGCACATGTCTGGTTGCTAGGGAATTGCACGTGTCAGTCTTGCTTTTTCAGTAGTCTACTCACACAATTGTTTTGGAGATTATTGTTTGTGTTTGCGAGGGAGTTGCTTGGATACAATAATTATGTCTGTGCATGTGACATTCTCTGTACATGATGCAGCGAAGAGCTGTGAGAACATGTTATTTGCGGCTATTTTACAAGTCAAATTTTTGTGTTGACTTTCTCACATGAATTCTAGTTTTAGTAGAGCAACTTAGGTGGGAGCCTTCAGCACGACTGTACACTAACTAGCTAAGAAAAAGTGAATTCTCAGACAAAAGGGAGGTTTCTTTAAGAGGATCTAGAAATATACATGAACAGAAGTGACATGTAATGGCTCGCTGGTAATTTCAACACAAAGCTCCAATTTCAGTACTCAGTAAACTTCACAGAAGGAAGCAAGACTGTTTTAGGCAGCCAGAAAGTACTAATTCACAAAATTGTGACATACCTAACAGTGCAGCCAAAAAAAAAAAAAAAAGAGGACTAGATTTTCTGGAAAACTAAAGTTGAAACACAAGTTCTAGCGCATTTACTAATTGTCCAGTACAACAGTTTGATGCCTCTTTCAATGCTCGAGAAGCTGTGGTCTTAGTAAGTCAGTTTGTCTGACTTACTGGCAGACAAACTGAGTACATATACTGAGGGCTAACTATCAGTGGTTGCTCAAATTTGGGAAGAAATTACATACAGCTGTATAACTCATAGCTATGTAGCTAAATGGCTGTTTTACAGGAAATGAAAAGATGTATTTCAAGTCTTTTCTCCTTAACTTCTTGCACCTGCGCTAATGTTAACACTTTAAACTAGCCTCTGCTCATAGCCATATGAGATTAGTCTTAAGTATTAGTTGGAGTAGAGGGACAGTCACGTGAAAGCCAAGAATATCTGAAACTCTATTCTGCCATTTTCATAAACAGTATTGGTGGCATTGTTGTATAGGCAAATGTGTATGTGTGTGCGCGTGCGTGCTGTGGCAGTGAACCAGCTTACAATTAATTGCCCTCTAGTTCACCAGCTGAAATCATAACTGGAACAGAATTAATTTGGCAAACAGACTATAGTGATTGAAGGTTTCCCAAGTTAGTGGTTGGGACCTAATCATTTGCAATTAGTTATAATCATTTTCTCTCCCATTAATCTCACCACAATGACTGGTATAATTTTTATAGGAAAATCTGATATTGCAATTAACCAAATCAGCATCAATTATCCAATTAATGATCCAAACCACTGATCATACCTTTGTGGGTCAGTTAGGGGAAAGACTGATATCATTCTAGGGATGGATTTAGCTTGGCTTTGTTATTACTATAACTGGTAGGGACATGACTGATAGGCTGTGATCTTACCCTATAGTTTGGCTTCATGGAAGGATAATGTTTCTATAACCAAGGTCATTGTTTAACACAAAAAGGATCTAGATCAATGACATGATCATGGATGAATGTTTTGGAGAGAAATCTGGTTTCTGTCTGGTAGTGTACTAATTGTAGTTTCATAAATTTCTTTGTCTAGCGTGCCACAGAAGTGTAAGCTCCCATTTCAATTTTTGGAGTCTTTCCATGTAGAACACTTTGACCTGCTTTAATTGCAAGTCATTGTAATAAGACAAACTTTTCACAAGGGAAAAACACTAGAGTTTGTCTGAATTATGTGAGTTCAATTGTAACTATTAATGACAAAAAGATGAGCTTGAAAGATGTTGGATAAGCAAGGCAAATTATAATAAGCATTCAATCGATTAGGCTTCACCTTGTTCCACAACTCATACTATGCCTTTGATACCATAGTTTCCAGTGCCATTAAAATGCTGATTTAATATTAAACAACACAGAATTTAAAAAAAAAAATCCTTTCTCCAGTACTGGACCCAGGACCACTTGAACTCTAACCACTGAGCTACATATGACAACTAACTTTTCTTATTCTGTGCACTATCTATACTGTTAGGGGTACTGCTATGCTGTTAGGGGTACTGCTATACTGTTAGGGGTACTGCTATGCTGTTAGGGGTACTGCTATACTGTTAGGGGTACTGCTATGCTGTTAGGGGTACTGCTATACTGTTAGGGGTACTGCTATGCTGTTAGGGGTACTGCTATACTGTTAGGGGTACTGCTATGCTGTTAGGGGTACTGCTATGCTGTTAGGGGTACTGCTATGCTGTTAGGGGTACTGCTATGCTGTTAGGGGTACTGCTATGCTGTTAGGGGTACTGCTATGCTGTTAGGGGTACTGCTATGCTGTTAGGGGTACTGCTATGCTGTTAGGGGTACTGCTATGCTGTTAGGGGTACTGCTATGCTGTTAGGGGTACTGCTATGCTGTTAGGGGTACTGCTATGCTGTTAGGGGTACTGCTATACTGTTAGGGGTACTGCTATGCTGTTAGGGGTACTGCTATACTGTTAGGGGTACTGCTATGCTGTTAGGGGTACTGCTATACTGTTAGGGGTACTGCTATGCTGTTAGGGGTACTGCTATGCTGTTAGGGGTACTGCTATGCTGTTAGGGGTACTGCTATGCTGTTAGGGGTACTGCTATGCTGTTAGGGGTACTGCTATGCTGTTAGGGGTACTGCTATGCTGTTAGGGGTACTGCTATGCTGTTAGGGGTACTGCTATGCTGTTAGGGGTACTGCTATGCTGTTAGGGGTACTGCTATGCTGCAGTCTTGCTCTCAACAGACCAACAAAAGAAGGGTTTTTTTCCTAAAAATTTTGTCTGCTCTGCTAATTTATCTTTTCACAATTTCTTGTCATAGTAGTGGTTGGAGAGCTTGTTTTTAAGCCAGTGGTCTTGAGCTCGATCCCAGTGACAGTTAAATTTTTGTAAGGTTGAAAGAGAGAAAATACATCTACTGCAAAAAACAACAACTTTATTTACAGGATATTATTATTAATATTATTATTATTATTATTATTATTATTATTATTATTATTATTATTATTATTATTATTATTAATAATAATAATATTATTATTATTATTATTATTATGTTTATATGATGATGATGATTACTATGATTTTTATCATGGTCTTTATTATTTATGATTATGCCTTTATTATTATTATTATTGTTGTTGTTGTTATTATTATTAACTCTCAGCATTGCTGTTTTTAATTCACTCACTTTATATAATCATTTTCTCTCCCATTAATCTCACCACAATGACTGGTATAATTTTTATAAGAAAATCTGATATTGCAATTAACCAAATCAGCCCAAACCACTGATCATGCCTTTGTGGGTCAGTTAGGAGAAAGACTGATATCATTCTAGGGATGGATTTAGCTTTGGCTTTGTTATTACTATAACTGGTAGGGGCATGACTGATAGGCTGTGATCTTACCCTATAGTTTGGCTTCATGGAGCTTACACTTCTATGGCCAACGCTAGACAAAGATATTTAAAACTTATATGAAACTACAATTAGTAACTACCAGACAGAAACCATATTTCTCTCCAAAACATTCATCCATGATCATAGTTGTCCTGTCTGTTTGTCTGTCTGTTTGTCATGCTCTGATTTTGGAGACTACTAACAATTAACCATTCATTTAGGTATGAACTTACTCAGAGTGATGATTTAAGACCTTTTATTGTGTTACTTTTTAATTTTTGGGTGATTTTTTGAGAAAATGTGGTACTAGCTTCTGTGGGAAACACCTCCAATCATCACGTCATAATCACGTGAGCAAATAATTTTTTGCTGCCAGCGATAGTTTTTATGCTATAAGCAAAGAAGTTAACAGAGTGCTGGAGGTTGAGATTCATGTTGAAAATATATACTGGTGAGTATCTCTGGCCTGTTTAGCTTCTACTCTTGTGAAACTAGCATTTTAGCCTGTTTAGCTTCTACTCTTGTGAAACTAGCATTTTCATCTACCTTTTTTTTTTTTGCTCCAGAATTAATACTTAATTAGAATTAATCTTTTGGTCTGCGTTGATTTTGTAATAGCTAGCCTGTATAGTAGCGCTGACGGTTCGCACCTTTGGTGCTTTATTATATTATTATTGTTAGTTATTATAATTATTGCTATCAATATTATTATTATTATTATTATTATTATTATTACTACTAGTGATGTGCTTCAGCACAAATGGCGAGCAAGCCGGTCTCTGATATTTAAATTTGACTTTTAGCTCTTAATAATTTTTGTTAGTTAAATATTTTGTTTAGTTTATTGCTATTTTTTAGCAACACACAACACTTTTATACATACATACTTGTTCACTGGATATACCAGCACAAGACCTGCGTTGTATTCTCTTCGTGACTAGACTATTGGACAAAGGATTTTCAAATGATAAGCAATCAAAGTTCCAAGGATGGTACGAGTAAGGATCGATAAACTAATGGTTTTCGTTTAAGCTGGTCACCTTTCCAAAGTACGCTCTGTTCAAATGCTGTATTGTACCAGAGCTCTAGTAGATATAGCATTACGCTGTATTCTCTTAGTGACTTGACTATTGGACTTTGGATTTTCAAGTAAGAACAGATCTGTTACGTAAGGCATATAGTTATGATGAATAGCGTATTAATGAAGTTAACTTACCACCGCTGCTAAAAAAATGAATTCAGCCAACTTTGGAAAACCTAACTGCGAATGTCTCTCCCATTCTGTGTCCGTAGCTCTTTGCCGTTTTTTTTTAAATTTTCTTAGCATTATTTCAAAGTCTTTTCTCCTGAATTTCTTGCATCCACACTAATGTTTACGTTTTTAAGTAGCCTCCGGGGGTGGACACGCATTGACCTCTTTTGAATATATACCAAAATCTCAATTGAGACTCGTTAGTGAAAGGCTTGCTACGCTCGCTCAATTATTATTAATATTATCATCATTATTATTACTATTATTATTATTATTATTATTATTATTATTATTTATTATTATTATTATTATTATTTATTGTTATTATTATTAACTCTCAGTGCACATACGGGAGAGTTATAGTGGTCGTCTTGTTTATCTATCTGTCATGCTTTGATTTTGGAGTTTATTGACAACTAACCATTGATTAAGTATGAATTTGCTCAGAAAGACAATTTATGTCCTTTTATTTGTGCTACTTTTTTAATTTCTGGCCAGTTTTCATCGCATCGTAATCATGTGAACAAATACTGTCTTGCGGCCTGCGGTAGTCTTGTTTTATGCTGAGTTATTTACCTACCTTTAAGGTCTACTTAAGCAGCTCAAATCAGAGTTTTGCGTTGAATGCCTCTTGCATGTTCAGCCTGTTTTATGAAGAAAACATTCACCTCTACTCTTTCATTGTATTGTATGAGTTTTATTGATGCCCGATTAGGCATACGCCGCCGTACAAATTATTTTTTAGTCTGAGAAAAGATTTTGTAATAGCTAGCTGAGGGTTCACACCTTTAGTGCTTCATTTCAATCTTTTCTTTTAAGTAACAACACGAATGATGAGAGTATTACTGGACAAATCTTAAACTCGTAATGCCTTTCCTTGAAACCCGTGCTTCTCTATCTGAACACACATCTGTATATGGAAGGAGTGATAAGTTGTCTGTTTATACTGAAGATGAAGAAAGAGTTCCCCTCTACAGCCAGTAAATACCGTCTTCAATCCAATGCTCCTGTTCCATTCCCTCCATATATCAATAGCAGCCATACTTAAAACCACATTCTGATTATCTAATTGCAGTAATAGATTATGCAATGTTTTACAGGTCTTGGTCAGCTCTTTGTGCTTGTGCACACGACTCCATTGCTCAATAATTTAATTGTATCAGATTAATGGGTTCACTAGAAAGTGACTTTGAGTGTCCTTTGTTTTTTGTACCGAGTCCAGGTAAGACCCCTCACTTAACTGCACGCGTGTACTAATGGGAAGGCTATTGTATGGCCTCCTGTGGTTTGATGAGCTCCGGAGCATCATTGTATTGTTTTGATGAGGTCAGGAGTGGGCTTTAGTACAGCCTAGCAACTCTCCCACCAACAGTTAGACTCTTACATCACTGCAGCCCTCGGCTTGTACCCTGGTAGTGCTGTAAGCCCTGCCCGTAGTCTGAATGAACTCGACATCATAATGGTGGCTAGACTGTCATATCAGATAATGAACTAGTTGCATATCATGCTCCATAGGCTGATAGTTAAATCATTTTATAATGCTCTGTCATTCAGTCATTTGGGTCATGATTGGCCAGTCTGCCACAAAACAATCAGACTTTTTTTAGGGGGAGGGGAAGGAGATGTTGTGATTTTGGCAAAAACTAATTCTGATTTCATAAGTAGTCACAGTAACTTATATCAGCTATATCAGGATTGTCAGGAATCTGTTAAGAAGTTGATTAGATAGAAAAGGACACTGAGGTTCAGGAATAATTGATTGATGAAAACATTTCTTCTGAGAACTTTATTCAAAGATTTTCATAATTATTTATGTTCAGCTTTCAATTGTTCTAACTTCTCTTCCATGTTCAATTATAAAGCTGTACTGTACATCAAAGCTGGCAGGACTGCAAGTATAATAAACTTGTAAGTGTATGAAGTAATTAAGTCCACTTTTTGATATACTCGTTAAAACTATCGACTGATATTGATGGGAATGAAGAGTTAGTAATAACAGGTAGTTACAGAGAAGCAGGTTTAGCTTATGAGGCTGTTCAACAAATACTTTAGTCACACATGACCTCATTTTGGAGATGGTATTATATAATATCAAATTAGGTGAATGAAAACACCGGAGTATTTCTAAGAAGCAAGACTCACTTTGGTGCTATTGTTTGCATGAAAATTTATAAAATACTAATCAGGATCTATCAAGTGTTGTCATGATGTCATAGTTTACTAAAAATAACTCGTCTTTCACTATTTTTCCATTTTAATTTGCAGCTGCTGAAGAGATCAGGAGAGAGTATGTGGCAAAGTACCAAAAAGCCATTAACCAGTCTAGGGGGTTAGAATCGGTCCCAGTGGAAAAATCTGTGGTAAGCATTAATCAATCGAATTAATTAATTTGATGAATTTAAAAGGTAGGATTTAGACTACGTTAGAAATTTATTTTTTAAAACTTGTACAGGATGGTTATAGGTGCTTTCCTGCTCTTAATATCCCTTTCAAGTGCATAGTAGAGCAGTTAAGCTAATAATATTATAATAAAGATGAAAAAGTGAATACATTTTTTAAGGAAGCTATTGAGGACATTTCTTAAATAAGCATCGGGTGTCTGGAGTGATGAGTGGTCAGTGGCGTGAAGGATTAGTCAGAAAGGGGAAAGGGAAGTTGTGGAATGTTTGGGAGGATGTGGGGAAGGTATGGGAAGCAGCAAGCCACCAAGCCAGCCACAATATGAAAATATCTGAGTGTGGGCGTGTTTGGACATGGAAGGTGGAAATGGTTCTCTACCAGGAAGTCTGCATTTTATTTCTAAGAATTATTGTGTGTACATGTGACTTTTCTCTCCCTTAGGGTCCCCCCAAATCATTCTTTTGTGATACGGCAAAACCAGAGTGGTATACTCCAGCCACCGACGGTAAGTTACGTAACAAGGAAGAATGTGGAGAACACAGCCAAACATTTGAACCCTTAATCTGGGATAGCTACTAATTACACAACAAGTTGTTATTGAGATAGACTTTGTTTTTAGTAGCTGACTTCATTTACAGACTTACATATGTTGCATTTTTGAAAAATCTCTCCCATTTCCATTTTAATTAATTCATTTAGCTAAGCAATGATTAGGAGTTGCTTAAAGTAGCTGTTATAATAAAATGAGTACAATTGCTTGAGCAAGTACAATACAAAGTAGCATAAATACATAGCAAGTAGTACCCCATGCAACTACTTATTTGAAATCTTGATTGATAGTATATCTACATTAGAGCCAGCTTTATTTTTATTCCTTCCACATGCCATTGTTTTTTGTTCTCTGCAGTTCACCTGCTCACACCTTGGGATATATCCATAATAGCAGCAATGGGAGATTCTGTCACTGTAAGTCAGATGTATGCTTGGCAAGTGAGGGCGCTAAACTTTTTTTTTTCTGGAATGTTCTCTAAATTTATTTCAAGTCCCTCACATTATTAATACTGTTTTTCTCTCAATTATTGAACTTATGTTTGACGTTGTGTCAAAGTCCAGCATGTTGTTTGCATGGCATGTCAGTTGGATGGGTACAGGCATAATGGTTATTAATTGAGCAGATGAATTTCTCTGGCCACAGTTTTGTGCACTGAGATGGGGAGCCAGTCGTATGTAACAACAGTTCAGTAAGTTCTAGGGAAGGGGGTGGAAGAAATTGCCTCCTTGCCTCCTCCAGTCCTATAATGTGCCTTTAATGAGCCCGATAAGAACCCTAAGTAGCCTTATAAAATTAAACTTTGCCTATTCTAACTGGTTTAGGCCAACATCCTGCCACTACAAGGGCAGAAATATTCCCCCTAGCTGCTGACTAAGACAGCAATATAAGAGTATCTTCTTGCAGTGAAGTTTGTTTACAATAAGATGACATCAACTCAAGCAACTATTTGTGTGCTAGTCTGAGCAAAAAAAAAAAAAAAAAAAAAAAGCCACAAGTAGCTTCATACATTACCTTCGTGGGCATTCCTTGAATTTCTAAAAAAGTAGCCGATTTCTGTGGGCTCTTTCTAAATCAAGTACAATATTATTTCTAGATCACATGGCTGTATAGCTACATAGCTCTATAATGACATCACATATTTAAGAACTTCATAAGGAATCTATTTTAGAAAAACCAAGAGGCACGTTAGCACCCAAAAGTCTCTTCCTCACTTCCCCCCTCCCCCTCCAGCCCTCCTGCAACACTCACACATGCTGACTCCTGCTCTCCTTTCTGTACTTCATGGCAAACTAGGGTGTTACCATAACGATGACGTCCAATATAAAACACTTGTTCATCCTCCCTGTGACAACTCCAAAATGAGTCTGTGGCAGCCTACATATCAAGACTACTAATATTCATGCCAAAACGAATCTTTCTTTGTTTTTTCTGAAATGTCAAATATCATGGGTAACCGTGCTATTGATCCCTAATAGCACAGGCTATCCATGCTCTCACTTGCTAATAGTAGGCCAGCTTATTATTATTTTTTTAATCATTTGCAATGTAGCTATACACTGTATCATTCACTCACTATCTCCGTATTTCAGGATTAGCTTCCTCTGGAACTTCGTTTTCAACATATGGCTCCTCCTAATCTGTTGAAAAAAGTTTGTCTAATATGGGTAGAGCTTCTGTGGTAAATAATAGCATTGTGTCCAACTAGAGACTACTCAAACTGTACACTTCCAAGGCTAGAGCTGGTTACCCATACGACTTCACTTAGCTACCACGATATTTCACTTAGTTTCTGCGCTATTTCACTTTCCCCTGCGCGATTTCAATTGAACAGCGTTTTTTCCCATACATTTTTTAATGGACAATTGACGCACTCTACTATTAGGGAAAAAAAAGTTCTCATTATATACTATTATCCCAACATTTATCCACCATTTTATAGATGATCTCAATCATTTTAAGAAATATCTCTAATTTACTTGTCTTGTATCAACAGCTGTCTGTTTTTCCAAGCACATGTTAGTATAGTTACCTGACCTCTATGACATTCACTGCCTGGTGTTATGGCATCTACTATAGTAAATGAATACAGTAAAATGATTGAAATAACTAGTTACACATTCGATTTCTGAATTCTAGTAAAGCTTTGGAGAGCACACATGGAAGATCTTGAATTTTCAATGAAAGCTAGTGTAGTAACAAAATTCTTCAGCAGCATATGAGGCAAGCTCGTACAGTTATTGTTATTGTTATTATTATTATTACTATTATTATTATTATTATTATTATTATTATTATTATTATTATTATTTATTATTATAATATTAATTATTATTAATATAAAAATTATAATTTTCTGTGCTATTATATCTCCTAATTATAATATAATGAATAATAATTAATAATCTATATAATAATACCCACGACCGACGACGACGTACACATTCATGAATAATTCATGAGCTAATGAGCTAGAACGTACAGACGCACAATACTTGTGAACTAGCGCTGAATTAGCAGGTAAACTGAAGAGCGCAAGGCAAACTGGTTACAGCGCAAGGCACTGGTTAGCAACCAAACCACCAGGCACAACAACAACAAAAAAGGATAGTAGCCAAGAATTGCTGAGCAACAGGACAGAGTAATAATAATAATAATAATAATAATAATATAATAATAATAATAATAATAATAATAATAATAATAATAATAATAATATAATAATAATAATAATAATAATAATAATAATAATAATATAATAATAATAATAATAATAATAATAATATAATAATAATAATAATAATAATAATAATAATAATAATAATAATATAATAATAATAATAATAATATAATAATAATAATAATAATAATAATAATAATAATAATAATAATATAATAATAATAATAATAATAATAAGTTACAGTATCAAAAATGTTATTCTGCCTTGATTCACACTTTCCTTTCCATTGCACCTAAGCTTTGCCTAGGAATTTTACTGCGATGTTGACTAGAGTATAAATTGAATACCTTGAAATAGAATGATGCAGCTGACACCTCGAAAAAGTCATGCATATAGCCAGTGTATTGATAGTTTAAATCCATGTGTGTATGATGCAACTGACCTGTACAGTTTGAACTCCAAATAAAGCAAAGAAGAACATTGTTATAATTTTATGACAATTTCCCTGAAGTTCCTAGCCTCATTAGAGCCAGTGAACGAGGCTTTTAATTGTGACAGCTAGTATGCTAATTAATTTTTCCACTATGAACAGCAGTTTAGCCTTTATAGAATACCACAATTTACAATCTACCTGTTGGAATTCTTGCTCTTCTTCATTTCGGGCTTTCCCTGCTCCTCTTTTTTTTTCCCCCCTCCATTCTTCCCTCCATCCCTTCTTTCTCCATTTTCCCCTCCTCATCCTCAACCCTGCTAGCTATTTCCCCTTTTTTTTCTCTCTCCATAAACTCCAGCACCCTCTCTTCTCCTGTTCCTCAGTATCCTTCTTTCTCCTCTCTCTCTCTCTATCTCCTTTGTTGATAAAAGAGAGTTATCTCCTATTTTTCTGACACTCTCATCTTCTTTCAATTTGTTGTACCTGGTTTGAAATTCGCCTTGTCAGTGTCTAGCGTAGCCAACTTTACTTTTGCGCTTTTGGTTTAATTGGTAATTCATTGCTAATTTACAAAAGCCGACTACTATTGGCGAGCGAGGTCATTTTGTACTTTGACCCTCACATTTTTTGTGTGTGCTTGGACGTCCGATCATGAGTAAAGTTTTCAAAGAGAAACAACAAACTTGTCCTTTCTTCAATTGGTAATTTTCTAGCCTTGTGTTTAGTGTGAGCTGTGAGCGCGGAAGGGTATTGGTTGTTGTGTCTAGGGTTGATGTAAGTCTAATACACCAGGTACATGGTATTGGTTGTTGTGTCTAGGGTTGATGTAAGTCTAATACACCAGGTACATGGTACATTTAAATTTTAGAATTGTTCAATAACAAATGCCGACCTCACTAGGTGCAGACCTGCGAACACAACAGCGCCGGGAAATAACTATTTAATTAACTGCAAGACGGACTTTACTGAACTAGCACAAAAGTTTCTGCATTAAACATGCGCACCCAAGCAGCTGCCCGCTTACACGTGAGCGCTTACTCACACGTCAATTGCTACTAGTTCACATCACATGACTAAGAAATTGCTTCCTTTTTTTTTTTTGCTAAGTATTTTCCTCATTTCCACATTTGAGGTTGTGCCAACTCAACTTGGACTTGCTGCAGTTATTATTACTTGTTACAACAACCTGGTACAGGGTCATCAAAGATGGGAACTTTGGTGGGACGGCAAACGGGAAGAGGTAGTATAAGCTATAAATGTTACACCTTATTGGAGTGACATTGTTGTTGTTGTTGTTGTTGTTGTTGTTGTTTTCACTTAGGCTGCATTTGGTGCTGATGCTTCTACAATATTCGAACTTTTTGAATATAGGCGCTTCTCTTGGAGGTAAGATGGACATCTCTCTAACAATACGCGCTTGACAAATTGCTCAAGTTTGTTAAACCATTATTTCAATTTTAGTTTAATACCGCCAACTTTTATTTTATACGAGCGCTAGTACAGTAGATCATGGCCTTTTCAATCTTTTATCAGCAAGTTTATTAGCAAGATGGAAGAATAGGCTCTGGCCCTTAATTTAGTATTTTTGTGTATGTAGCATTGGAGGTGATCAAACTATTGATGAAGTATCCACACTGCCAAGTAAGTGTATCAGTGCAGGTTAGCCACATTGACCAAAACAAATATCTGCCTGTGAACATCCAGAAAGCAACTTTACAAAATTATGAAACACACACACACACACATGAAATAATAATAATGATAACTAGTCAAGTGGTGTGCTTGTACATAAATGACGAGCGAGCCTGCCTAGTTAGGTAACACACTGTATGGTTACTACCTAGTTTTTAGTTCATGTAAAACTGTATAATAGCAGTAGACCATTAATTATAGCAAACAAATACAAAATTACTCTCTCACCTGAGTAATAGTGACTTCTGTAGTATCAAACTTAAGTCATTCAAACTCCCTCAATTACCAGTAACGCACAAATAAATAAATAAATAAATAAATAAAATAGGCCAGTGTTATTTTTGTAAGTTTCATCAACAAATATGGAATTACTATTTACCTCAATTTCCTGAGTATTGGTAACTTCTGTAGTATCAACTTTTTTCTATTTTGACTATCTGAATTACCAGTAATTTTTTACAACAAGCTCTCAGCTCCAAAAACATTAATTTTAGCAAACAAATATAAAATTACTTTCTTACCTGAGCAGTGGTAATATCTGTAGTATCAAATTTAAGCCATTCTGACTATCTGAATTTACCAGTCACTCTCGACATCAAGCTCTGGGCTACAAAAAAGAGAACGCCAGAGTTATTTTTGTAATTAGCTAACGAAATATGGAATTAAGTGCTTACTTCAGCTTCTCCTAGTGGTGGTAGCTTCCTTAGCATTAATATTAAGCCATTCTGACTACCAGTGGCTCTTGACAACCAACAACTGGCACTTCGCAGCTCCACCAAAAACGGCGAAGTGTTGAATTTATGACTGGTAAAGGATCTTCAATGCCATAGTAACCGGTCGCAGCAACTTCTTGTGACTTGAAAAACAAGCGTTTTCGGAGGAATACTCTCACAATTTTGAGCCTAAGTTTAAAGTAAGACTTGCTTAATGCTGTAGTATCAGAAGAAACTGGGGTCAAGTCTAAAAAGCTGTGAATCCGCGCACGTTTAAGGGGCATACGTACCATCCATACACACATATACATATAACATATACCCGATTTTGCATTATCCACCCCTAATACTGTCTTGCTCGCCAATAATTAATTCAGTGAAGCGAGAGAAGCTGACTCAATGACTTATATATAATATCTATATATATATATATATATATATATATAATACTTATAGCACGAGTCAGAGTACAATATGGGAAAATATTTTACGAGCACGCAAAATATTTTCACGAGCCAAAGGCGAGTGAAAATGTGGCGTGAGAGTAAAATATCATTCCCATATTGTACGACGAGTGTGATAAGTGATTTATTGCTGCCTTGATATTTTTTCTCAACCGGTTACAATTCAATTTTCATTGATTTTACTCGCTACGCGCATGCGTAGTGTACCGTACAATATAAACCGTACAATATGGGAGAATACAGAACGCTCGCGTGATGCGGAAATATTCAAGTAAAAATATCAAAGCTGCAATAAATATATTTATTGCAGCTTTGATATTTTTACTTGAATATTTCCGCATCACGCGAGCGTTCTGTATTCTCCCATATTGTACGGTTTATATTGTACGCTCCTTGTAGCGCGCGCGTAGCGAGTAAAATCAATGAAAATTGTATTGTAACCGGTTGAGAAAAATTTCAAAGAAGCAATAAATCACTTATCACACTCGTCGTACAATATGGGAATGATATTTTACTCTCACGCCACATTTTCACTCGCCTTTGGCTCGTGAAAATATTTTGCGTGCTCGTAAAATATTTTCCCATATTGTACTCTGACTCGTGCTATAAGTATTATATATATATAATGTCTTTATCCATGATCGTATATATACCTTTTTTTGCGGTAGGTGTACATGTACACCCTTTTCTACTAATGTGTCTGTGCGCTATGGAAGTTCCATGGCAATCTTTAGCAACATTTTATTGCGGGGTATTTGTTGAACACAATAAAAATGATCAGCAGAAAAGAAAGCACTCAGGAGGTTACAATTCTAGAAAATGAGCTCAGAAACAGCAGAAGAAAAACTGACGAAGACAAAAAGGAAATAATTCTAAGAAGAGCTAAAAAAACTGAATTTTAGATGTGTGGTAATGATATCAAAGTCACATTAGCTAGCTTAAAAATACAGCTATAGCTTTTTTTTTAGCCTAGTCCCTTTGCTTAGCTCGCTTTGCTAACCCCTTTATGGGATTATCGAGTTTATTTAGGCCATGAAACTAATATTCTTGCCACATAGCTCAGCTCTTCCTTTTAATTACACTCCAGTCAACCTTCTCTTACCCATTATTTAGCAGGTAACAAAAAAAATTTAAAATTATCTTCAGCGCATATGTGTGAGAGGTTAGAGAAGTTACATATCGACATTTGATATTACACTAACTTTAGGTCTGTAATAGCTATTAGCTACTCTGTAGTAATGCTGAGGGTTCGCACCACATCGGTGCTTTATTTATTTTTTCTGTAAAGATATTCCAGCAAGAATTTAAAGCACATTAAGCCTGAACTATTTAAATAAAAGTATTTGAGAGAAGGGTTAAAAATTCAGACTGAATGTTCTTAACGAGGTCTCCCGCTCAGGTGCACTGCATGCAGTGTTCTGGGACAGCCGAGGTCCCCCCAGTTGGGGACGGTACTGGCTGAAGCTCAATTATCAATGATTTCAGAGTTCTATGGGGTTCAGACAGAATACATGGCTAATTCACCTTCTAGTTGCTGAAGTCTGAGTTTCAGCCCCGTACTATAAAAATAAATTTGGCTGATAGACAGTAAGTGTCCAGATTCCCTACATTTCAAAATTTTTAAAGTAAATTTTTTTATTTCAGGAAGTACTACATCAGGGCAGCATATTAACACAAAATAAGAACTTGGTATTATATTATTAATTTTTTACAAATCAGAAAATTGAGAGTGGTGCAACACTGAGAATTCTTGGCTTTGACAGCCAAAGGCTTCCTATATATCTCCGTGACAACAAAAAACAGGGGGGGAAAATAGAGAGAAAAAAAGCAAAAAGCAAAGAAACAAGGAACAACAACAACAATTAACTCTTTTTCTATTTGATGTACAGATATCATTAAAAAGTACAATCCTGATCTTCGTGGCTATTCTGAGTGGCTCAATCAAGATAAGTTGAATGTGGCAGTGTCGGGAGCTGTGGCATCGTAAGTGAATAACTTAATAGATAGCTTCACCTTCAAATGTGTATATATTTGGTTGGTCTACTGTAGAGACATGACAGAACAAGCTCATACTCTTATTGAAAGGATGAAAGAAGATTATGGTGTGAGTCTAGCTGGCTGACTTCAGAAGTACTGTACTTTAGATTTTTATTTTATCCATAGTACATGTACTTTTGATTTATTATTCCAAAAGTAGGTCCTACATATGTTCTAAGCCTTCATTCAGAAAAAAAAAAGTTTCAAAAGAGACCATGAAATTTAATTAATTATTTATAACTGATATTCTATCCACTTATTTCATTCCACATTCAATTTTTTTGTGTACTTGTGGTTGTTTTTGTTTTTAAAAGCTTTGTATTATTTGTGATAGAAGATGGCATAGTCTTGTACACCTCTTTCTTTATAATAAAATACAACAATGATATTAACTCATCTTTATTACATGTTGCGGCCACACACACACACACACACACACACACACACACATCAGGATGTGGATGATGACTGGAAGGTCATTACTCTGTGGATTGGTGGCAATGACCTTTGTGACATATGTGATGGAGATGTAAGTGAAGAAATAAACATATAAGAATTCAATGTAGCAAAATTAGATTAATTTCTGCCATGAAAATTTAAATATATTTGTTTTAATTTAAAACTCTTTAATCACTCATAATAGAGTAAGAGCCTCTAACCACCACCCTCTCTTTATCTAATGAGGTCAGTCCTCCAATCAATCCAATTTTTTGCCATAATTACAGTGCATGCAATACACAATAATCATCATTAGTTGAATTATGTACTACCCATCTGTAACAGGTAGCTTGTCTTCATGGCATCATTGTTGATTCAGACATGAAATATTTTGTCTCAATAGATCATGACTCTTCAGTACTGTTGTTGTTGTTGTGTGGCCATACTATTGTATATAATATGCACTATTGTTGATTTCAATAGCCAGAGAAACATGCTATAGAGTATGCCAACAGAGTGGAACAGAGCCTGCAGTATTTGAGTGCAAACGTAAGTGTCATTAAGTCATAAAGTTGTTAAGACAGTCTTTGAGTTAGAGGACCAGGGGAAAAATTGGTTAGGCTGGGGTGTGGCCTAAAACAGGAAGTAGTACTGTCAATGATTGAGGGAAAAGCAGGTGTCAATGATTGAGGGAAAAGCAGGGTGTATACTATTTCAGAGAACTAGCACAACATAAGTAATTAATTTTTGTGCTTCCATAATCTGGTAAAAATTATCACTCGATTAAATATTTCCTTTTGTGATGCTAGAAGATTTATTGAATTATGTGGGACATTGTTATAAGTGGAAGCAAGAATCAGAAGTCGAGTTCTGTATTTCAAGTCACTGTTGTATATTTTAATAATATTATAATCTAGCTAACTCACAAATGCAGAATCACTTCAAGAGCCCAATTACGCTTAAATGCTTGGACTTCAAATAATTTAAGCATAAATGTCAGAGAATACAGTCCTTAGTTCGCAGTAATGAAGCCAAGGCTAGAGCTCAACTAATACTGAAGTGGACGAAAATTACATCCACTGAAACTCTACCGCAAGATGAGCATGCGAGCAATCTCCTCAAGTTTTTGCTAGGCACGCCCACTTATATTAACAGTTCACTGCTTGGCAGATCGCCCAAGTTGTACTTTACCATTTAAAGCTGCATGAACAAATGATCCGGCTCAAGTCGGACTGTAGGACTATTGATGGTGTCACTGGAGGACACCAAAGTCACTTATTTCTCAAAATGTCACAACAATGAGTCTACATAATGTTAGAAGTTGATGATTATTTAAAGAGGAGACTGTTTGTAGTGCTGTGTGTGTACACAATCGCTCGTATAGTAAAATTCTATTGACAATTACATTTTCATTTTTTCAAATACCCAATGTAATTCTGGGGAAATCCTTTAGCGATCCATACGTTTTAGCTACCTAGTGAGCATGTGTACAATTTTATGCATTAACTATTAATTTTAGATATTTCTTATTTTTTATTCTAAACAGTACATCTCCTGTTTCAACTACTGGAATTCACTGACAGCCCAATACTCTATCATTAAGTTTTCTTACACTATAATTTATATTATGTGTGTGCTTATGATTGGGGGCATATTTGTGTGTGTGTGTGTGTGTGTGTGTGTGTGTGTGTGTGTGTGTGTGTGTGTGTGTGTGTGTGTGTGTGTGTGTCTGTCTGTGTTCAGGTGAAGAGGGCTTTTGTGAACTTGGTGGACATGATTGACATCACGCAGTTAATGCAACTAAGAGGATTATTTTGTGACCTTGTCCATGAGTAGGTTGTCATGGCATGTATTAAATAACAAAAAAAAAAATTGAAGTTCAAAATTGCAAGTTCTCGTTCTAGTACTCATTTTTTTGCATGTTTGAATTTAGTCTGGTGTGTAAGTGTGCAACTGAAGAAGAAAATCAGGGACTGCTGCAGGAGACGGTTAGGCTGTATAATGTAAGTTCTTCTTTGTTGTAAAACAAATTACAAACTTCTTGTAGTATATTTTTATGGCTATTCAGTGTGAGAACCTGGGGATTGGTTTTTTATACATACACATGAAGAAAATTAGCTTGAAAAGCATTTCTGTTGTGATAATATATCATTAACTTGACAGGCTCATTAATTTGTGTTCTTTATTTAGGTATACCTGAACAAAATGTTGGAGAAGAATGACTATTTTGACAGAAGTGATTTTACAGTAGTAATTCAGCCATTTTTCAGTGACACTCTACTACCTAGGAAGGTAGATAAAAGATGATCATTTGGCATGAATTTGTACAAATGTGACTGATTTAGGGAAAATCTGGTGAATAATTTTTCAATATCCTGGTTAAAGCCTTGCGGTTGATTTTTTCTTCAAAAAATTGTTATAATACAAATGGGTAAACAACTATTAGCTCTAGCTTATGGTGTAGTTGTAAGCTCAGGCATGCTCTAGAACTTACGCTATGAGGCTAGGAACCCTGGCTGGTTAGACTCGTATAGGAGCGTCGCTAAGAAAGCTTTTGGTGGGCTATTCTGTCACTGCTGGAAAATTACTGCATCTAACTAGTTCGCTTACTTGTCAATATACTCCGCATACTCGTGGAGTTCTTGCCATATAACAAGAGCATAGTTTCTCAAAGAGGACTAAATGAAGCCCGGTTGACTCTTTTCAAATCGCCAGCTACAAACAGTGATAGTTTATGGAATATCAAACACGCCCTTGAGCCTTAGCAAAATTTTCATGCGGTGTTTTCTCAAAATCAGCAATAATAATAGACTGTACAACAATGGAGCGGTGTTAGTGCATAGGGTGAAGATGGCTTATGCTGTAGCTTCCATCCTACTGCAATCTACTAGTACAAAAAATAAGATGCCGCATTTAGGCAGATTTTCCCAAAACCGGTCACAAATATAGTTCATAGAATGTAGTGAAGACGTGGTACATCAGACTTGCATGCTATGAGTGTGCTGTTAATAATATTCCTTCCAGGAGGATGGTACAGCTGACTCAAGCTATTTCGCTCCAGACTGCTTCCATTTTAGTACCAAAGGTCATGGAGTTGGTGCACTTTATTTGTGGAACAACATGGTTAGTAAAGGTTCTGTAGTAGCTAGAGACACTCAATGGACAATTATTACACTTTGTCTGTCCTTCAACTGTTACACATTTTAAAAGTGGTATCAAACTCGAGTACTCAGCAACAAAAGTAGCTTAAAAAAAAGAAAAGAAAAAAGAAAAGAAATAGAAACACCCAACAGTTAAAGTTTGACATAATGGCTGATTAACCCTCAGTGTCCATGCATGAGAGGGTATAATAGTCACCCTGTCTGTCTGTCTGTCTGTCTGTCTGTCTGTCATGCTCTGATTTTGGAGATTACTGACAATAAACTGTTGATTTAGGTACAAACTTACTCAGAATGACAATTTAAGACCTTTTATTGTGCTACTTTTATTTAATTTCGGGTTGATTCTTGTGTAGGTACCAGCTTTTGTGGGTAAAGCCCCCTAGTGCACGTCATAATCACGTGAGCAAATAATTTCTTGCGGCCAGCTATGTAGTTTACTTTATGCTCAAGAAAGTGAACGGAGTTGAAAGTAGTGAAGTTTCAGCGCTGACAATGTGTTTCTGGTTAGTTTAGTTACTCTTATGAAGACAATGTTTCCAGTACCTATTCATTGCTCGAGCTATATTGATGCCTCATTAAAATAGCTAATAGATTGCTTGTTCTTTTGGAAGGAAATTATATTCAAATAGCTAGGTATAGTTAGCACTGAGGGCATGCATTAGACTACCACTAGAGCAGCTGCCTGGCTTCTGTTTATGACACGAAGAACAAAAGTTCATGATTTGGCATATGGTACTCATGTATAGAGTAAGACAATAATTAGTTAGCCTAATAATTATTATTATTTTTTTGCATTTTAGATAATCAAGATTTGTCTATCTTTTTGTATATAGCTCGAAAAAATAGGGGAGAAGACTGACTACATAGATTGGAGTGACATGCAAGATTACAAATGTATTTCAGACGTAAGTATGGAAAGCATTTGAATAGTGTCTCTTTACTGTGTTTATATTGTCTCCACAGGAATACCAATATTTCAGCACTAATAAACTCCCACAGGGACTTAAAAGTAGAGCTAATGAAAATTTAGGCACTTCTGACACACGCTTAGTACCTGGCCTTGTGGGAGGAGCTTGTGGAATCCTGGTGGTGGTTGTCACAGCAATAGTGATTACTGTGATACTCTATAAGAGGAGAAAGACTTCTTTGAAAGATGGAGAAAAAATAAATTTGATAACTGTTGAAATTTAAACTTTATTTTGTGTGAGTGTGTATCGTTTTTTTAATATGTAATCTATTACAATTATTATCCAATTTTAACAAATGCTGGTATGTAATTAATAAGTGAATGCTCACAATAATAATCAATCACCTTGATTGAACAATCTTGCTAGGTAAAGGGTCTTGCCTGGCGAGCTACTAGAAAAACCAGGCGAATCCCGGCCAAACCGGATGCTGACAACGTATTATATATCTTCCTCTCCTATACGTATGTATATGTAAAAGAGTGATAAATTCAAATTATGTAACAAGAAACCAATCATCATTTTCAAAAGTTCGCTATATTGTCGACCATTTACCATCCCAATTTTAAATCTAACCAGAACGTGCGAAAAGAAATGATGGTTAAACCGCGTGAGTCAGCTTAACTTAAAGTTGCTATCGCTCCTATGCAGTATATATTAAGATATTGACATTGCCTTGACATGGCCAGGGTAGTAAGGATCGCTATGATGTGGTCTGCAGCTGTTTTGAGCAGCATCTTGATGGTAAATGGTGAGTTTATTGTACTTGCACTGGCTAGGCACTTATGGCAATTGGTTCTATAGTTAGGCTTCTTTGGCCTTTGCCCAATTTTACAGAAGACATGGCATGGACTGGCAAGACATCAGTAGCTGGAGTTAATACAAATGACAATAAAGTAAGTTGTTGTTTTTTTTTATGTACAGAGCCATGGAGAAATTATTGATTTAATTAGAGCAAAGTATTTTTTTTATAACTATTATAGGTATGTGTATAAAACATATTAGTTTAGAAAGCATAATTGAGTGATCACCAGTTGTCTATTGAGCTTGCTCTTATTCTTACAAAGCCACTATCATAGTGTATAAAGAAACTCCATCGGATCTTAATGATATATCATATTCCAATTACATCTATGGCATAGCAGCAATATCACCAAGCTCCCCTTATCTGGGTAACGTTTAGATTGACATGCTCTGGATGACTGCATGTATACCACATGTGTGTGCAATACAACGCCTGGATGAGCATGTGTACATTGTATAAGCATGCATGGGAGTCACATGGTTACACACCCATGTACACAGACAACACATGTATTTATACACTATTATAATAATATACCAGAGCATGTTCTTTCGTATTGTTTTGCAAAAGTACATTCTGCAGAGGTTAAATGCCACCATATGCAATTTGTGGGTTGTTGCCCTACAAAGAAAAACATTAGTCAGAAAGAGGAGTGAATGAAGACTGTCGAAACAGACACTATGTGTGAATGCACTTAACAATTGGAACCTTTTCCTTGCTGGTATTTTCCTTGGCTTCTACATATTGGTTTCCCCCCCCCCCCCCCCCTATTGGGCTAGGCCACATTAGCTACCACATTAGCTACCACAGTCAGTTTTATCTTCTAGATAGAAGGGAAAAAACATCCTAGAATCAGTTTTATCTTGTAGATAACCGATAAACCTGAAAGAGAATAAGCATAGGATCAAGTAGAACACATGCCTTGTTAATTATAACCAGGTTTAAAAAAATAATAATGTAATGATCTTTTTCCCTTTTAATAGAGGCATGAAACAAGAGTTGTTTTTTCTGCTATATATATATAATAATATATTACATGAGTCAGAGTGTGATATGGCAACCATGACCCTAAGGCAAAGCCTGAGAGTGCAATACCTTGCCTAGTATCACTCAGACTGAGTGTAATGTGGTCACTGCATTCACTTGAGGAAGGTAGCTGTAAAACACCTGGAAAACTGGTGAGCTTAGGCCACCAGTTGCAACAACTACTAGGGAGTGGACATGTGCTGTACAGAGTGTGAAATAACACTATGAGATACCTAGTTATTTCATGGATCCCAAAATAACATTGTGGAGACATCCAGCTGGAAATATATATATATATATATATATATATATATATATATGGAGATATAATAGCATGGAAAACTGTGGTATTCGGGAATAATAGCACAAGTGGAGCAAGAAAATTTTTACGAGAGACGAAGCCAAGAGAAATTTCTTACCACACGAGTGCTATTTAGCTGAATATCGCAACATATCGGGTAACCGTGCTATTCGGGATTAATAGTACGAGTAACGCGATTGAAATAGCACAAGGCGAAGCCGAGTGCTATTTCAATTGCTTTACAAGTGCTATTGATCTCTAATAGCACAGGTTAACTTAACCTACTGCTCCTCCTAATCTGTTGAAAAACATTCCGTCTAATACGGGTAGAGCTTCTGTGGTAAAGATTGACATTGTCTCCAACTAGAAACTACTCAAACTGTATGTTTCCAAGGTTAATGCTGCACACGTGAGCACTTACCCATACTATTTCACTTAGCTACCAAGGTATTTCACTTAGTTTCCACCTAGTTACCGAAGTATTTCCATTAGTTACACGCTATTTCACTTTCCCCGTGCGATTTCAATTGAACAGTGATTTTTTCCCCATACATTTTTGAATAGGCAACTTACGTGCTGTACTATTAATATATACTATAAAAATATAACAAAAAATATTATACTTATTATATATTATATATATATTTTCTTTATACACTTGGTTGAGTATTATGATCAACATATGATATGGTTTATTTTGCTACAGACTTTCTTTGGTCCAAATTTTACCTGTTCTGTGGGAAAGCCAATTTCGTATAAGCCAGCACAATCAGGTGAGCCTTTTAAAATATATATATATATAGCCAAGAGGAGGTAGATTTCAGTTAAAGAATATAGTCAAGTTTTTAAAAGTTGTATTTGTAAGTAGATGACGAAATCACAATTAAGTACATGAAGTTTTTATTGTTGAATATGTTTGAAAAAGAAGTGTATTTTGATGTAACTAATAAATTGTGAGTGAGCGCTTTTAGGTTTTACGCATAAATATATATATATATATATTATATGTATATTATATAAGGGGTTTAGTATGATCTTCTATATGAATTTTATTATAAAAAAGAATTCTTAAGTTCGAAAGTTGGGCAATCCCAACTTACCATTATATCTGGTACAAAGTTTGTTCTTTAAATCACTAGAACCACTCTTGCTTATATACTTTTTATCTGGTTGCATTGCTACAGCTCATGCTGGTGACTGCTGTAGTTGAGAGTGTTGCTTCCACTGCTGTAGTTGAGAGTGTTGCTTCCACTGCTTAGCTGAGAGTGTTGCTTCCACTGCTGTAGCTGAGAGTGTTGCTTCCACTGCTGTAGTTGAGAGTGTTGCTTCCACTGCTGTAGTTGAGAGTGTTGCTTCCACAGCTGTAGTTGAGAGTGTTGCTTCCACTGCTGTAGCTGAGAGTGTTGCTTCCACTGCTGTAGTTGAGAGTGTTGCTTCCACTGCTGTAGCTGAGAGTGTTTCTTCCACTGCTGTAGTTGAGAGTGTAGTTGAGAGTGTTGCTTCCACTGCTGTAGCTGAGAGTGTTGCTTCCACTGCTGTAGTTGAGAGTGTTGCTTCCACTGCTGTAGCTGAGAGTGTTGCTTCCACTGCTTAGCTGAGAGTGTTGCTTCCACTGCTGTAGCTGAGAGTGTTGCTTCCACTGCTGTAGCTGAGAGTGTTGCTTCCACTGCTGTAGCTGAGAGTGTTGCTTCCACTGCTGTAGCTGAGAGTGTTGCTTCCACTGCTGTAGCTGAGAGTGTTGCTTCCACTGCTGTAGCTGAGAGTGTTGCTTCCACTGCTGTAGTTGAGAGTGTTGCTTCCACTGCTGTAGTTGAGAGTGTTGCTTCCACTGCTGTAGCTGAGAGTGTTGCTTCCACTGCTGTAACTGAGTGTTGCTTCCACTGCTGTAGTTGAGAGTGTTGCTTCCACTGCTGTAGTTGAGTTTTGCTTTGTATTGCTGTAGCTACAAAGATTATGTCAACTTTTACTGATACTAAAGACACCTTATAGGGTATGTCCTAAGCAGCAAGAAGGTTTAATTAGAGTCCCTAAAGCAAGTTGCTTACATTCACTCGGTATTGCTGTCTTCTCTTACAGTTCATGCACTAACTCCTCATGACATACAAGTTATTGCTGGAATTGGAGATTCTGCCACAGTAAGTTCCTTTTTAGTGTTTGTAATAAATATAATATATATCAGAATATGGGGGGAGGGGGAGGGAGGGAGGAAGGTTTAAATTATTGGCTAAAATTGAATAATTTGGGAATAGTGTAGAAATTCTTGATATTTTTTTTGAAGAATTTCAAAGGCATTTTCCTGATCAGGATGAACAGAAAGTTCTGAGGTTTGCTGATCAAAGCTAGTAACTGATAATAGATAGCTATTTGTGTTAGCCTAATTTTGCTAAATGTCTGTATAGTTAGTTACTGGTATCATTCATGAACTTTTAGAAAGTTTATAAACAAAATTAAATTAATAATAAATGATGAATGTACGAACCCTCAGCGTTACAATAAAGTAGCTGGTTATTATGAAGACCCAAAGAATAATTGGCGAGCGAGACACTTACAGGGGTAACACAATCGAAAATCGGGGATGTTTGTTTATTTATTTATATATATGTTTGGACGTATGTATGTCATTTTGTACTTTGACCCTCAGTATTTTTGTGTTCGCTCCGCGTTCGACCCCGTCCCAAACTTCACTAAACAGAATCCTCCGGTTTAGCGACCATTACCCGTATCACCTTAGAAATTGAATTGTTTACTGCTTTGAATTCTTTTGCGGGTGCAGTTTAAACGCAAAAACTTATGGGAGCTCTATTTCTATTCGAGTTAGTCGCTATTTGTCACAGTTATAAGCCCTACTCAACAGCATTTACTTGTAAATTCATTGTCCACTAGACGAACTGCGAAGGTAAGTCTTGCGTAGGTATGTTCAGTTGTGTGAAAGTATTGTGCGTTACAACTACTATTAAGAATGTCACAAAGGAAACTTTAAATCAAGTGACTTGATTTTGTTGCTTCTTTTTCAATTCAAACAGTTGCTGGGAGCGGTTACTATGGCTTTGAATCCCCTTTACCGCATACGTAATTTAAAAACTTGACTATTATTTTAGTAGCTTGAGTGTTACTTGTTAAAATCAATCATTTAACAATAGTGTAGTTTAAAGCTCGCTCGCCATTTGTGCTCAAGCACACCACTAGTATACTTGGTGTAGCATCAACATGTTGATGTGTAGGTGCAAGTTGATATGTAGCTCATGTAAATTGATATATAGCTCGTGCAATGAAACGGTAGACGTAAGCGACGTCTTCATAAGAAAAGCCTAACATGCAAGAGACACTCACCTACAAGGTAGTTTCAACTGGGAACTCCAATTCCAGGACTCCGGTAAACTGGTGATATAATATATGAAACAAAACTACCATGAGCAGTAAGAAATTATTTGCTCACGTGAGTACGGCATGACAACAAGGGGCGTTACCAACAATAGCTTATGATCATATGGTCAAACAATAACAAACTTTTTCTGAAAATATAAGTCGAAGCAAAAAATTCTGGCACACTACAATGCAACATTTTTGATGCCTGTTTCAATATTCGGGAGGCTGCCGTCTTCGAGATCCGCTATATGTTTTGTGACAGAATGACTGACTAAAAAACTGAGTACTGTAACCCTCTTGTGCATGCGTGCTGAAAGTTAATAAAAAGATAAACAGATGATTGAATAAGCTAGTTGAAATCAAGAAGTTGGTGGATATGCTTATTACTAACACTTTTCCTTTACTATCATATAAAACATTGACAGCTGGAGACTTTGTTAGACTGTGTTTCAAGCATGTTGGGCAATGGCTAAGTCTTATCCCTCTCTGGCAGGTAGCATCTTATGTTGTTGTTGTTGTTGTTGTTGTTTTTAAGTCTCTGTTAAAAATGTTTCACCTATACATGGTCAATTTGTTGAATCTATATCCAACAACAACAACAACAACAGTATAACAACAGCAACATGCACACACTAACAAATATGTGTTAGTGTTATAATTAATTACCATATTTGGGTCCAACTCAAGCATTACAATGTATCTTGCTTGAGTTAACACTCACTTTCTCTGTCTTAGGCAGGATTGGGTGCTGGAGCGAAGTCACTCTTAGCGTTTCCTTTTGACTATAGAGGACTCTCTTGGAGGTATTGACTATTTCTATATATTTTGGTATTAATCATTTTTGTAGCTATATTTGTTATTTTTATACATAGTGCTGGAGGAGATCAAGATTTAAAGAGTGTTATTTCTCTTCCTAGTAAGTATTGTATGGTTGTATTAATTTGAAGTGACTACGTAATAGTTAGAGCATAAGCGCTTAGGTACTGGTGGATTTAGTGCACTAAATCCACCAGTACCTAAGCGCGCATGCTCTAACTATTTTAGATCCTGTTTACGCATGCCCAGTTGCCACTAGCAACTTTGTTTATCAGCATTTTCGCAGAAATGGCTAAAGGCAAAAAATAGTGCACACTTACCAAGTTAGTACACCTAGTAATAATATAGCAACGGGAACTAATGCCAGATAATGACACTGATGGAAATTCTGATTCAAGAATATGATTTATCTATTGAGCTATAGCCATGATTAATTTATTTTAGCGCTGATGATTACAATTACATTAATTCATTCAGTCTAAAATGCCCATAAATAATTGTGGTCATTCTTTCTCCTTGAACTGACTGATGTGAACTACTTTTTTTCTATGGTTGCTTGGTTCCTAGCTCCTTTAAGTTAACCGATTACACGCGAATACAAATTTTAATTGCGCCTTACGTAATGCGGTCACGGGCGCACTCGAGACACATAGGATTGATTGCTTGATGGGAGGGTGACACTAAGCGAGAGAAAGAAGACGAACGGTTGAAGATTGCCTCGGGGACAGTATTATCGAACGATAGAGTACGCTCTAGGCTATTGGGGAAGCATAAATTCGACGCTGAGGAGCTGTTCCAGACTTAAAAATAACAAAGTACTCGCACCGTTTGGCAAAAACTTTTATGGCATCACACCACGGCTCTTAGTAAGCACTCTAGTAAGGTTGGAAGTATGGCTGAAGCAGTTTGCTACTGGATCATAGAGGTAAGAGAAAGTGTTTTTGTACACATTTGTCTTACAATCAGGAATAATTTGTTGATATTTATTTAGGGTGTGTATTATTTTGAACTGAGCATTTGTTATAAATTTTGTGAACAGAGAAGCTTTTTTATTGGCTTTTGTGTATGAAAAAGAGTACATCACAAATGAATGATAGAATATTTGAGTGTATTCAGTTTGGTACTCCAAGGTGTCTTTACTTTTGATGTGCTGGTAGGCTGCATTGTTGACAGAATAGCTTGTGATCTTACTATCAAGTGCAACTGGTCATAACATAATAGAAGTATATGTCAGAGGGCTCCCTGCAGTCTCACCTGTTATATAACAATATTTATTTTTACTTTTTGCTATAAAGAATGTGGTTGAAATTCCTGTAGAATCGCTACCTTTCAGAATCATCAATTCCGTTCTCTTGGCAGAGTCCTTGACCATCTAGTAACTACTACAGTCACTACACCCATCAGCACTGAAGTCATTCTTCCTGTCATCAAACTCCTCATCACTACCACCAGAGTTACTGCCATCCTGGTCACTGCCATCCTTGTCACTGCCATGCTGTGCCAGGTCAAGAATATTGTCTTCATCGCTAGGATGCTGAAGTGCCAGTGTTGCACTTGCCAAGATAGCTTTCTACTTGTCATATAATGAGCAGTTATAGCTAAAGTAATATTGGTTTGTAAAAAATTATTCTGTGTACCTTTATTATTATTATGAAATATATTTTCAATTTATACTTTATAAGAAAGAAGTCTTATTGTTGTGACAAAATTTACTCAACATTTTCTTATGGCAGTCTATGTATTTTATAAGCCTAAAAGATACTTACAACAATATAGAATCGTCTGCAATTGTGATTGGTGGCTTCCTTGACTCCACAAAGCTGTAGGGCGAAGTGGACGCGAAGACGTATTTTTGACGCATTGACGCGTCCTCCGCGGTTATCGATTTTTCCAATTTAGCCGCGTGTACGCGTCAATCGGGGTTAATCAGTTAAATAGGGACAGCATTGTATGATTTTTTAAGCAAAATCTTTAGAGTGTGTTTCTTTTCTTATGACGATATATGATATAGATGACAGTATGACTGACTATATGCGTATTTCATGTGTGTGTGTGCGTGTTTGTTTTGTAGTCATTTGTATTACGTCTTGTATTCTGGTATAATGTTATATAGACATTCTCAAGCAGTACAATCCAGCACTGTTTGGCTATTCTACTGGTTTGTCTTTTATCTATTCTAAAAACTTGAATGTAGCAAGATCTGGAGTCACATCATTGTGAGTGTGTGCATGTGTGAGTATGTGCATGTGTGAGTGTGTGCATGTGTGAGTGTGTGCATGTGTGAGTGTGTGCATGTGTGAGTGTGTGCATGTGTGAGTGTGTACATATGTGAGTGTGTGCATGTGTGAGTGTGTGCATGTGTGAGTGTGTGCATGTGTGAGTG
>WLWD01003194.1_pt1 | contig 73630 bp, 49 predicted proteins | sample 6712731 | NCBI WGS metagenome assembly WLWD01 (sample SAMN12718690, study PRJNA576275) | sponge metagenome | isolation source: marine sponge | host: Mycale hentscheli | place: New Zealand: South Island, Marlborough, Capsize Point | collected 2014-11-01
CAGGACATAAATCGCCCGATTGCCCAAACAAAGGGAAGTGTGAATCTACTGACAGTAGCGAGAGCAAGAGTGAATCAGGGAAGAAGTTGAATTTGAAGAAGAGTGGGAGAACATAATATAATACTAATTGGGTGGCAGTCAGAGAATGTTCTTCGTATGTTGAAGGGTTTGTGAATGGTACCAAGTGTCAGATAGTGCCAGACACAGGTGCTGAAATTACCATAGTGCCAGGATGCTTGGTATACGAGCATCAGCTGAGAGATGAGAAAGGGCAAGTTAGAGGCTGGAAAGGAGTGCCTGAGTGGCTCCATACAGCAGTGGTAGATTTCTAATTCCAGGGTAAAACAGTTTCAATCTGTGGTGGCTGTTGCCCGCGAGGATACTTTGTGTGGGACAGTTTTGTACTCAGTGCCCATGGATGATTCCATGGCAGCCAAACTCCTTCTGGACGCTGCTTCAGAGTCAACTCTGGGGCAGGGCAATTACATGATACCCATAACATCCAGACATCCACATCTGCTGAAGGCTCTGTTGGGGCCCTAGAAACCCCACTGAGTCCTGAAAGCATCCCAAGGTGAATGTTGTCACCAGGTCTGCCCAAGAAAGCCAAAGTGGCTAAGATTGCGTCTGAGAGAATATGTGTTTGTGAGGCTAATCCCAGTTCTTTTAGGGATGAGTTTGAGACGTTGTCTCTTATTAATGTTACTTGTGATGATGTTGGGTCTGTGGATAGATCTGCTTTTGTATCTGGGCTTAGGGATGTGTCTCCCGACAGACAGGGTGTTGATGGTTTTGTTGGTGCTAATGGTTTTGTTTGTGATGATGGTTCTGTTGGTAATGTTGTTTCTGATAGCAACGATGTTCTGTAAGTAATGATGTGTCTGTAGATAGGGACGTGTCTAGTTCAATTGTGTCTGTTGATGCTAGTAATTCTGTGGGCGTGATAGTGGATTTGCAAAGTGTGCATGAGTGTGATGATCTTGATAATGTTGCTTCGGATGTGTGTGGTAGTCTTGATGTTCCGGTCTTGAAGAAAGAGGCAGGAAGAGACGTGCTGAAGAAAGAGACGTTAGATGACGAGTCCTTGAAGACTTGCAGGGACTTGGCAGACAGGAAGATAAATGGTTATAGTTGGAGGGATGGTTTCCTCATTCATTCGATCGTTGATATTGACAATAGTGTGGTCGATAGGATTGTCTTGCCGGTCAGTAGGAGGTGTCATGTAATGTCGTTGGCGCATGACAAGTCAGCACACGTGTCAGTACATTAGGTGAATACCTATAACTCTGTAATGAATGCATATTTTTTATTATGTTGTCTAGCATTAACAATAATAATTTCAGATATATTTCAATGTACTGTGACTAATTGTGTAGCTAAGAACATGGCTCATCAATATTCAAGAGATTTCCTTGCTATCACCACCATAATGTATTCAGTCATACAAACATACTGTCAACAAGAATAACATTACTTATTTTAGATAAATAATCTATTATTTCATTTGATCTATAATGTTATAATAATAACTTGAGACCCTTATGGTGCAGTCACAAAAGTTACAATAAAGATATTCCCTATTATTGTTAAAGAGTATTAAAGACAGTAGCATTTAATTTTTACAAAATAAAAGAAACAGTTAATCAATTAATTAATGCAATGCATGAATTTTGTTTCAATATTAATAGTATAAAGAGTCTCTTAAAGCATCGTGTTGTTTCTATGTGATAAAATTTTCGATACAAATCAGTTAGTGAGCATTAACAGTTGACTTTACCATAAGAAACATTACATGCCATGTCCACCACTTCAGTTTGTTCTTTCAATTCTACTGTTTCATAAACCGGAAAATTGTTCTTTACTACATTATCTTCTGCTGTTTTAATTTTCTTAATCTTCCTCAACTTTTGATCTAGCAATACTCCAACAACAACACCCACGAAGACGCCAATGAATAAAGTCGATAAAGATACCACTGTTATGATGATTTCTGGCAAACTATTGCCATGTCTCTGCAAGTACATGTCTGATGGCTATAAACAATTGAATAAACTGTATACTATGAACTTACCTCATATGAGAGAGTCAAAGTGGCATCACTATGCATAATGTCTGAAAAAGCAAGACAAAAATATAAAAAATATACATTTACATGAACAAATTTTTGACAAATATAAGTAGAAAAGAGTATTCATTAATCACTTCACATCAAATATTTTTAGCTGAAATGTATATTGAATCTTATAGATGTACATAAAAATTAGTTTAAAAAATCATGCAAAAATTAAAATTTCAGTTTTTGTATTTGATATGAAGCTTTCATATTATAATACTTTGATATCTATTTTTGTTTTCAAAATTTTTAATTAATATAGATCACATTAAGTATTTTTACAGAAAGAATACATACCCTTTCCATATGAAGGTTTTTTCCAATTTTTGTCCAGTCCACAATCCATTGTTTCATTGTAATCCATTGAGTTTCTTAAGTTGCACTCCACGAAAGCTAAAGTACTTCCAGTTTGATTTATGACATATTTTAGAGTGTGTATGATATTAGAATTCATGATCAACTTCCTATCAGTCATAATATTGAAAATTATAAAATGGATAATAAATGTATAACAAATGTTGTACCTATTTTGAAGAATCTACTTATGTATGATTTATTCCCCAATGATATTGTTACATTACCACATTGTCATGTAAACTCAAATAAGTAGATGGTACATGAGTACTTCTCTCACTGAGGCCTTCAGCTGAAGTAGGACTGATTGATACAAAATAATAACTATCACTTTTAACATCCACAAATTCCCATGTCATCACAAAATAGTTGATGTCATTCAGTCGTCCACTTGGAACAAGTGTTGCATAAGAGAATGTAGAAGCTAAAAATATTTATAACATCAATACATATAACAAAATTTTTTAAAAACTAACTAAGAGCAGGACACTTCACATCAGTTGACCATCCATTTGCAGTACAATAGGTTTGATACTCTATTGAAGATGTGTCAATGCTGGTATATTATCCATAAACCATCCTTGTTTAAACTGTAACTTCTATTTTGCATAGAATTTTCTACATTTCTATCAAACAAGCATGAACCTACATACATTAACCAGAATATTATTTAAAAAATTATTGAAATAATGGACGTTATTTCTAAATTATAAAAAAGTTTTTCTTTGTAGTATGTCTAAATATACATGTAATTATGTACAATAATATATATATAATATATAATATGTATTGTGGGTGTGTACTCTATGTAGTATTATTATCAGCAATAATTAAAAGTTACCATCATTATAAAAAACTTTGACATCTAACATTAATTATCTTGAAGTGCTTTGTTTAGTATACACATAATTTGAGTAGAACAACGTTTTAATTGGTTAAAAAAAGTTTGTGCATTATAAATGTTCACTTGGACAACTCGAGATATCGACGAAGGCTACATCCACGTTACTCGTTCACGCAGGAGCCATCTGGTCTGACATAGACATTCTTCCTTTGAAATATCTTTTAGTTCTGATTAACTATGGAGACAATATTAGGCTTTAAACTGGGGTGTCCAGGCAGCGCCTCCTATTGAACATCAAAACTAAGTTATCCAAACACCCCATTTTTAGCAGTGTGTCACTTCCTCAATGTTCCTTGTCGAAGTGTTCGATGTCTGGAGTTGTCAAAGCAACCTTTATAGCGCACTAGCTTTTTCATTCACCTTCGTTACGCTACTTTACTCATTTATCATTTTTCTGGCTAGCTGTATTTGTATTTACTATCGTGATTTAACCAATTGAAACGTTATTTCTACTGCTCAGTGAATTATCACGGAGCTGGTCCTAGAGAACTGTTTCAAATCTAGTGTTGGGATTTACGCCTCAATGTGCCAATAAAAATCCTATCATTTCTACATGAATTTTGAATAAAATAAATTATAAATTAAATAACTATGAAAATAAATTTTCTTACAAATTGTAATGATTACAGTTAATTTGCATTACATTCGATAACTTCCTTTGTGTGTGAACATCCTCAATAGAACCATCTGTTAAAAGCATACTGATCACTTCAACTGTTTTTATTATTACTTGGTTTAACATGGCATAGACTCTCTAGTAATGCAATAATCTAACATTTTGGAGGTAATAATATGCAGTCATTTTTCAATGTAAATTAATAACTGTGAGGCAGACAGTTAATAGTGTCCCAAAAAGTGTGCAACTAAAAATTTATGTCACTCTTTCATTAGAGTAGTGAATGTGTATATTAATTATGATATTAATATTATGTGTATGTCTGTAGTAAAAATTTACACTAAGTGCAGCAACAGGAACTCTAGTACTATTATCTCCATAAAGATAACGGACCATTGTTAAGACTAACATTAGCCAAATTATACCACTCCAAATGATGAAAATACATCACTTAATGTTCTCTTTCATAATTACTTTATCTTTATTGGGTAAGTTCGTATTATTAGCAAAAAATTTGAACTATTTTTTTTGTTCTGAATTAATAGAATTATATTCTGCATCTAATGTGTACTGAGACGGCTAAGTATGACTGTACTGCAGAAAGAGGTCATCTTTTGTCTTGGGTTAAGTCGTTGCACCAATACTGGCATTATTTAATAGCAATTACCTTTTATTACGAGTTATTGTAGTTCAGTGTACTCCTCCAAGAGTGCATATTTCATTGTATAAACTACAATATTGCAAAAGCTAGAGATATTACAGGAATAACAACATTGAGAAATGTTTTAATTATGCTAAAGTTACTGGTAAGATTATCATTGTATATAAACTTCTTCGCTAACATAAATAATATTGTAAACAGAGAAAAACTAAGTATGTGGCTTGTGAAAAAAATTGATGAGTGCTTATAATATACAGGTGTCCACTCCATATAAACTGAACACTGGGTGTCAGTATTCATGAAAAATTCATTACAATGAGAAGGGGATTATTTATCACCTATTGACTTATGTAACTACTTCAATGAAGAAGTGAAAGAACATACACAAAAAGGACTGAGATAGTGGGGAGCAGGAGAGGTAGACAGATGTTTAGGAGAGAATCCATGAGTTGTGAAGAGGAACAAGGAAACGGGGGTAGCTCAGGAATAAAGAGAACAGTAGAGGGAAACCATGGATACCTAAGGCAAATGTTTCACATGTTAGCTAGTAATGGTGGGTGATACCTGCAATCTTATTTCAACACCAATACCGAGCATGATACAATATAGTTGGACAAAGTTTACAATGCATTTTTCTTACAAGTTCAAAGTTTGACTTTTGAGAAAATATTTAGACTCTTGTTTATGTTTTTCAAACAGTCTATATTATTTTATGCATTCACACTTTTTTTGTATTACTTTTTTTTACTTTAAGAAATAATTTTACCACTCAATATGTACATTGATCCGAAACCAAAGATGGGTCGAGTTTAATATATTCTACATACATTCTGACTTACGTCTGATAAGTAGCTAATACCAAACAGAAACTATTAGTAAGTCCTTTAATGTTGCTTATGGTAATGTGAATTTATTTTTCTAAACATTATTATCTTATTGATTTCAGTTTCAATAAAAAATATCATAGCACATGTTGAAATGTATTTTTTAAATTTAATTATTATAGCATTGAAGCTAACAAACATGGAGCAATAGACTAAATTTAGCAAACTGCAACTTATACAATTATAGGTACTAAATTTTGCCATCACTGCCTGTAGGCATATGATTTACTGAAGTGTACTGCTGTAAAATCTGTAGTGTGCTTGAGAGGAAACTAACTATGTAGTAAACTCTTATTTTGGAACAAATATTACACTGGAATGGTAAAACATGAGTACAACATTGCAAGTTGTACATGTGGTTTGTATGTTGTTCCAGAATTAGAGTTTACTGCAAGATAATCTATGCAGTAATTACACCTCAGTAAAACAAGGCCTGTCAAGCAGTGCATATTAATACGCTACACAGGCGACAGGAAGTAGGCTGCATTAATTTCATTACTGCCAAATAAGCGCATCAAATAACTATAAAATTGAGATTTCTAATGGTATCATTCATACAGGAAGATTTTGTATTGTAATGGGATTTAGTGGCTTAAAAACTGTGTTGCTATTTTTTATTTTACCTTTGTATTGGTCTGGTACGCTATTGAATTGTCATCTCTCTCTCTCTCTGCATATATATATTATATATTATATATCACTTTAAGTTATTATCTTTTTGAGGTCTAGTCAAACTTGATCAAGTTGTGAATCTCAGTACCATTTGCCTACAGAATGAGGTTGTTTATGAATGTATTGATGATCAATATGGTTTTCTACAATGGGATGTCAGTCACACCTCATCTACTACGCAAAATATTTTCACTTATAGTTATACTCATCACAGTAGTACAGATAGTTATGCTAAGAGAATAAGATCATCCACTATTTCAGCACAACTAATTTTTTGAACTCCACAATTCTTTCTTCAGCAAATTATCTGTAAAAACTGGCTGGTTTCATCATTAAACCAGCCATTACTGTCAATAATACTCATGATGTGGCATTCTTATCAGTTAATATTACTCCAGTCCGTGCAGAAAGAGCATATGACTTTATTATCGGTATGAATGAAAATAATCTACTTATTAATGCACCAAAGTATTTAACTGGTAATAATTAACACCATTTAATGAAAAATCGAATACACACCCACATTAGCATTGCTATTGTCTAATCACAAGTGATGAATTATATATAATATATATATCGTTATATTTATAAAATTATTTATTACTATATAAAATTTTGAACAAGTTATCGCAAATGAACTATTTTTTTAGGTTATTGTTTACGGAAAGATTCTAGTGAAATACAAAACCGAATCTTCAGTAGTTTAACCTATGGTGGTATATGGACAATTCATCAGAGTTGTTCCACATCATCAATACAATATCAGACTACTTGTACAGCTACTGGATGGTCAACTGACATAAAGTGTTCAGCTACAAGTTAGTTACAATTCATGATTGATAAATTATAGCATTAAGTTGGCTGTAAAGTTTTGTAGATTTATGTTTGACTTACATAAGCAATCTTCGAAACTATATAGTTGAAAATTTATATAAATTTTGATGTAAAATTCAATGTACAACCAATATGTAATACATTACGATACATTCCCAGGATTTTTACGTTATAATTGAAATAATGTTACTAATATGGTTATTACATAATGGTGATTTATACGCTGCTATGCTATACTATGTGTAACATTATCTGTTCATTCACAAGAATGTGTACACAGTAGGATACAACAGAATATATTCATAAAAATTATAATAAAAAAGGAATGTGTAAACTCTTATTCTGGAACAAAAATTACACTGGATCTTGTAGAACATGAGTAAGTAAAACATAGCAAGTTGTACATGGTGGTTTGTAGTTTGTTCACGAATTAGAGTTTACTGCACGGTAAACCATGCAGTTATCTTACTTTATACCATAGTAAAACAAGGTCTGGCAAGCAGTGTAAATAATATAAAAAAAGAATAAAATAATATAATATAATAGCTAATGTTTCTTATAACACTACAAAGACAGGAAATGTTTGTCATCAAATCATAATGACTATTATATAATATAATATTTAATAATGATATTGAGAAATGCTATACTTGTATATTAAAATATTTTAGATACTATATTATCTTATGTTACATTAATTTCAAGTGGATTAATTAATGATGTCTATCATTTCCTAATGACGTGGGAATCTGTTGACATCATAGCCGATAGTTATTCGGTAATGGTCACCCCAACCCCAGCTGATGGCTACAGTGTGAGGAAAACACAATTGCCAGCCACTACTTTAGGTCTGTATGAAAATGTGGAATATAAAGTAACCATATCTCCAGGAACATATTCAATTGGTTTGAATAAAACATTTACAATTGGTAAGTTCAACAATTGTTTCAAATTATCACTGACAAAATTGTCACCATGTTGTTTCAGGTCATTGTGGCTTCATAAGTAATATCTCCAGCATATACTCATTGCAATACAGAGTCAAGGAATCTGGAGTAACTACAGCTTTAGTGAGGTGCTATTTAAATAACACTTTTGAATACAGTGAAACTGTAGAGTGTGGACATGATAATGATAACAAAAGGTGGATCAGCACTTCATGTACATGAAGTGAGCATTTCTTCTTTTTTTTTTATTGAAAAAAAGTAAATTTCATGAAAGTTAAAGTCACAACCTTGAATTGTACATGAAATATACAAGAAGTCCAAGGCACTCAGTCAGAGAGTGATTAATGAAACCAGCCAGTTTTTACAGATAATTTGCTATCTTTATTATTATTATTATTATTATTATTATTATTATTATTATTATTGTACAGTTCTGAGACTTTATTTTATGTCAGAGACTGCTTATGGTGTCTTTGTTAGCTTTGCCGAAGGACCAGGTTTGCTCAATTCACACAGTAAAAAGTTTCAATTCAACCTTTTTTCTTTTAATGCTAACTGACCAGCAGGTGAACAATGCCAACTGAACAGCAAGTGAGCAATGACAACTGAACAGCAAGTGAACAAAAAACATATGGCTGTGGCAGCCCTTATGTAGTGTGTATAAATTGCATGATCAATTAACATGATGCAGTTTCAATTATGATCTATTATTGTTCTGGTCTGTTTGTTGCTGGACCTGAACATTCTGGGGGGCATCGACAGAAATTCCCCCCAGCGGAATCAACATTGATGTAGCTCTTCTATAAGTCTTGTGATCGTGACGAACATCCACTGCCCTAATTTGGTCATCTGTGCCAGGAAACGTTTTGACAATCCTGCCAAGTGGCCATCTTGCATTATTCATCAATTCCGTGTCTTTAATCAATACAATGTCACCAACTTTCACTGTCTCTCTCTGATTTCTACATTTTGATCTTGCTTGTAGTGATTGAATATAACATCCTTTCCATGCCCGTTCAAACTCATAAAATAGACGTTTGACTAGCTGCCATCTCCTCAGTGATGATAGCTTGTCTTTGGAGATGTCTGTTATTGGTGGAGCTTTTAATGCTCATCAGAAAATTCCCGGGAGTTAGCATCAACTCCTCCTCAACTTCTGTCATCTCTGTAGATATCAATGGCCTGCTGTTAAGCAGTACCTCCACTTCATACAACACTGTCATCAACTCGTCAAATCTAAGTGCATGTGGTTGTATCATCTTGTTCATCAGCCGTTTGGCACTCTTTACAGCTGCCTCCCATAAGCCTCCAAAATTCGGAGCTTTTGGTGGGTTGAAGTGCCACTTGACAGTTGGGAACCTGTGTTGTGCCTGCTTCATCGCTGCAGTGGCTGCCATGTCTTTTGCTGTAGCAACAAAATTTCCACCATTGTCACTGAACACTTCAGCTGGAGTTCCTCTCCTGCTACAAAATCTGGAGAAGACTGCCTGGAATTCCTGAGCATCCAAACTCCTGCACAACTCTATGTTCACAGCTTTGACTGCCATGCATACAAAGATGAACAGATATGCTTTGTAGATAACTGGCTTTCTGGTAGAACCTTCTCTAAGCTTCACCGGTCCTGCCATGTCAACTCCTGTTCTGAAGAATGGAGGCTCCAGTGTTGTTCTGCAGCTGGGTAAAACTCCCATTTGTGGTTGTAGTGTTGTTGCAGACTGCTGTCTACAAGTGACACATCTTTTGCCAATTCCTTTCATACACAACACAATAACAATTTTGTCTCTTCAACATTCTCAGATAATAATGTAAGTTACTATTTTTTGCCGTTTTTAATTTTAAATATTTTTGTAATGATAGAAAAATAGCAATCTGCAAGATATTATTCTGGCAGTGGTGGCTCTCTGCAGTTTTGTAATAGAATTAATGCGCACCTGCGTAACCGCCCCTTTTTCACGTGCAACGTTGCATGACGTTTGCGCGCTTATTTGTCCTTCATCCACCCATCATATCACATTACATCCTCTAGTTATAATAATAATAAGAAGAATCAGAAGAATTATATCCTCTGTGACGGTTGCCAAACAGATCAAATGTGGTGGTGAATACATCTGCTTTCTCCTCAGCGCAAGACTACAGTCATTGAGCAGTGATAAAAGCAAAGGTGAAGGTGCAGATATAGCTTCACTGGTGAGTGGATGTCTATTGCAGCATGGACATTGCAAAAAGTAACTCTGCCTGATGTGTTTACAGCAGCATTGAGTGCAAACTGTGTGGTCGCAAGAAAGGTAAACAGGCTGCTGGACTATATCTAAGCAGATTGGACAGGTGAGTTTGTCTGAAAATGGAATTGACACAAATTGTGGGTGGGGGTCTTCAATAGGAAATGGTAGTGGTGGTGCTATTGCCATCATATGCTCAACCACTATCTTAGGCAGTTCTCTACTAAGTCTTCCTTTTCCTTTGGTCACTTTCTTACTCCTCCCTCCTTTAGAGTATTGCTGGAAGTAATCTAAACAAATCTAGATTTCAAAATTAAATATTAATTAATAGTTTTTGTTTATTTTGTATTTTTTTTTTTTATTTATAAATAGAGCCATACTGTGGCTTATTGCGACTTTTGAGGGTAAGATTCTATAGAGAGGGGGAATTTCCTTCAAGCCAGGTGTCTTGCAGAGCTTAATAATAATTATTTAGTACTGATTAATTATAATTTTATTAATATTATTTATTCTTAATCTGCAGTTATCTTGTTGATGAGGAAACCATTCTGTAGGAACAACTGGCTGAAATGGGAGACTATCTGTACTGGCCTTCTTATCCCAGACAAACTTTATATGACAATGGTTGCAAAATTTGCCAGGGAACATTCTTCAGTCTTCAGATACTGGATGGATCTGTGCAAAGTTCTGCAGGATTTGTTGTTGAATGTTTTTGAGCATGCAATTTAGATATAGCGGATAAAAATGGTAGTGTTAAATTAAACAATTTAATATTTATTTTAGTAACGGAAATAATACTGATCACTATAGATGGATACAAACAGTGGAATTGGGACAATAAAATTTGAACAAATGGCATGTTGTATTCTGTCTGTGACTCTACATGTGTGTAATTATTTCTGGTCCAAATTTATCTGCAGTGCAAGAAAATAATATAGTAATACAATGAGCACATCATAAATTGTTCAATTTAATTATTATTATTTAGAGCATATCGCAACTGAAATTCTTTTTAACCACATTCCTAAATAGTGTTAGTACTAAGGATTCATGTCACTTTAAATTAACAGTTGCAAAAAATCTTCAAAGCTATGTCCACCTAAGAGCTAACATGCAGCTTTACGAAAATCATCAAGTTAAAACTCAACAGTCAATAAAAATGATAATAAAAAATGAGTTCGCTTTGTTAGCTCTAACTACTACTTCTTGGTTAGTTTTATCAATTTCACTTACACGATTATTTTTGCTCCTTCAAGTCATCTTTGCTACATTTAAAATGAGCTTCTCTGTGAGTTGCAGTTCTTTGTCTCACTGTGGAACTAAAAAATATGGTTACAAAAACACATGAAAACTTCATTTTATTAATTTTCTCCCAAAAGCTACTGTTTTTTTTTTCATCTGGTTCAGATTGATCTCACATTAATGATAATGACCAGCTCTTTATTTTATATTTTAATTTTTTTTTGGGGGGAAGCTGGTTAATAATCTTTCATGCAGTTATTAATTTACATACTTCTATGTATTAATATTAACTTAAAGTGTATTAGCCTGAAAGCTTAATTCATAGGTGAGTTCAGCCATAACCACAAAGTGTACTTTGGTATTGGAGTTACAGACTAGGGATTCCCCACATACCAAGATTATCAAAAGATAAGGAAAAATGCACACAACTTCTAATGAATTCACTATACTTGATACCTTGAACATCATTTATAGGTGAAGAATCCTCCAGAATATTCAGACATGAAACTCTCTATTTATTTAAATGTGCTCTACACTGAGCATCAACCCACAGTCATTACACAGTTTCATCAAGTTCACTTATTGATGAACTTTAAAATAATGGATACATAATGGTAGCTTGATGAAACTAAGAATATTAATCATTACATCTAGTTTCAGTCAATTACAATTAAAAAACAGTAATTAATTTGTCTTTTGAAGTCACTAATGATGAACCCCCCACAGAGTGCAATCAAATAAAGTCGTTGTTTCATGAAGAAGCATCCTAGCCTTCTCTGAGTTTTTACATCATTTTAAGCAGTTCAAATGCAGCTGAATGAGTGTCATGCGTATTAATCGGTAAGTGCAGGGAGAAATAAATAGAGTAGTGTGAATTGCTATGTTTTATTAGCAGTGGCTGTTGGAGAATACAGTAAACGTTTGGTGTAGATTTTTTCAGAAGTAAATGTATAGTAAACATTTTAGAAGCTGTTGTGGATAAAAGGAATGTGAGTGTAGAAAAGTGGGCAGTTGAGACTGAGAAGTTGTAGTAAACAATAGTTAATGGTTCTGGAATGACATACAAAGATGACTATTGACGGTAAGGATTGTATTAAAGTGGGAGAAATTACATTTTGTAAATATTGAAATAAAATTTGGGTTGCTTTAAGAAAATATTAAAACAAGGAATTTTAAAGCGAAAGTGTTAAATACTAAAACACTGCCTTTAATAAAAATTTATAAAAAATATAAAATAATTAATAAAAATTAAGGATTTCTCAAAAAAGTTGGGGATCAAGAAAGACAAAGTCAAACTAAGTCTCATGTGTTTGTCCACTTTCAGAACTTTGAGGTTGCCAAATGGTTAGTTCTGAACTGTTGTGTACAGTTCTGAACTTTTGAAGTTGACAAAATGGCAAGGCAGTTATTAAGGAGTGAAAATCATCATTCTCAATTTGGGCATGTTTTGTAATGCTAATTTTTTGAATTCTCACTTTGGCTTCAAAAATCCTTGTTTACATATTTTTTAGAAAAAATTTGAATTTTTTTTTCAAACAAATATGAACCATGCTATTTTTTACAATTATTATTATAATTGTGTTATGACTGCACTCGGAGACAGTTAAAGGTATGCTGTCGCCAGAGAGAGCACTCTGCTATTCCTCAGGGTTTTCAAGCTAGTTGGAAAAGTTATGCAAGGGGGCTACGAAGCTAGTTACACCCAGTGTCAGAGAGTAGAATATCATATGAATCAAACGACATTATACAAAGCTTGCGTAAGTTCCAACTGAAAATACAATGGTGAAATGAACATAAAAATATAGAGGTAAATTGACGCATGTGTGCAAATGACAAGTTGTAGTGATTAAGAATACTATAAATAGTTCAAGGATTGGCTGGCTGTTGTTCTGCTGTCTGAATGTGGGAAGGATTCTCAGCACAATAATGACAGACAGAATATAGATGAATAAGGTTATTAAATCATTAACTGAAAAAGAAGGCACTGCATAGACCGTTTCATACAGATTTTAAACAGCGAATAAGGATAAGGCAAGTCCATTAAAAATCTTGTTCACATTGAGACATATTTATAAAATTTGTTATGTCAGTAATTAGAATTATATGACAACGAATGGACAGCAATGCTAGATGAGTTTCTGGAGTTGTACACAACTTTTTTCTTTTTCTTACACATTGCTGTTGAATAATTCAAATGCTAACCAATTTTATAAAAATTAAAACGTCCTGCATTCATAGCATAAGGTCAATATTACTGAATTATGGAAATAAGAAGCTTTGCTAAGTCAACTACTACAAAATACAGAGGGGAGAAGGGAGGGAAGGGGAGTAGGGAAAGATGGGGAGAAAGAAGCATAAGGGGAGGAGGGGAAGGAAGAAGTTGATATATTATACTGGCCACTGAAACTAAACTTGTACAAAATATATAAAATGCCACAACAATTATAACATTAACCACACGGGAGAGCAGGCTAGCTACATCTCTCCTGCCCTCTGCAATATTGTTTACAATTTGCTAATAAATTAACGCGACAAAATCAACAATATTATCAAGACACTTAATAGAATTGGCCACAAAAATTTTACAGAAAAGTAATATGTGTTTGTGTAGTAAATATTTCTCAATAATAATACTATTATAATAATCAAGTTCTGACCCTTCATTAAAACTAGACTGAAACTTTTTCACCTAAATTGGTCTGGAACCCAGGACCATTGGCTGTAGCCACCAGTGCTCTAACCACTGAGCTACGATAACCCACGGCCCTCACATTTTACCTTTTATACTATTTAGTACCGCTTGCTGCAGTATCGTACTCAACAGACCACCATAATTATGTGCCGTCAGAACACCTTTTCGGTGTCAACCGGAAAGACCTCCCCCACTGGATAGGGGCCATAATTAGAGGATTGAAAAGGTTTTATCACTATCATCACTTAGGTGAGAAAGTTTCAATCTAGTTTTTATGAAGGGTCAGAACTTGATAATTGAAATGATGAATCCTTTTCAATCCACTAATTATCTCTCCAGAGGGGGAGGTGTTTCCAGTTGACACCAAAAAGGTGATCTGACAGCACAATCAAAGCACAATTCTTCTATTTTTTGTTGAGAACTTCATCAAAGTTTACAGCCAAAAGCTCAGGGCCTCAATGGCAATTCTTATGAAAAAATCCCCGTATACCTCTGAAGTGTAACAGTGGACAAAGCACTCATATTAGCATTAACCCCCCAGAAAAAAATCCTGTATGAAGACCTGGTGGTCCTGGGTTCGATCCACCAGCGGCAACTAAGATTTTTTCATGTTTTTCCTTTGCTTTTTTCCAGACCCCTTTAGGTGAGAAAGTTATTATTATTACTATTTACAGAATAATTTGTACTAAAATATAATAACTTACCGTAGCAAATCTGTGATTATTGGATTATAGGATAATGCACTAAATGATCTCATATCAAATTTGATTTTTCTGTGATTATCCACTCCATCAATTTCTATGTTTCTACAGTAATTAGAAACATAAACTTCATAAATATTGACTGATAAGGTAAAGTTCTATTCCTCAATTTAATGATGCTTGGCCATATTAGTTGTACAAGGTTAGTTCAAAACATTCCATTATAAAAAAAGTGTGTAAGCTAACTCTTTAATCGACAGCATAGCAATGGAGGAGCAACAGTGATGCTGATACGTGACCGTCTATGGGAAAATCGGGCACAACGCGGCATGCGTAGACATCGCAAAAAGATCGATTTAGTTCTTAAAATTGTATCAAATAAGCCTAACGAAGGGAACGGTTAGGTGATATATAGTGGGAATGGCTAAAGCTACGGCGATAAAACTTGGAGAGCTTAATATCTGCTTGCCAAAGAGTGTGTAAGTGCCAAAAAAATTTTTTCGTTGGGGCCGCTTTGTGCCCGATTTTCCTGTAGACAGTCACATACATGTTGGCCTAACTTGAGGGAATGTGTTATAGCACATACAATTCTTTTCAGTTCTGACCTCATGAATATACATAGTATTGTGAACACTCAATATTGCAAAATTACAAGTTCACCACAATTTGGTGCTCTTAGATCACCTGACACACTTGATTTAATGGGTGGTTTCTTGACACTATTAACTGATTTATCTAGACGTCATCATACTGGCTGAATTCTGGAGGCAGCCTAACTCCATCCTACCTGCATGCACACTGACTTACTACTAAATGAATACTGAAGGAGCTAAAAGATTAACTTAAAATTAATGATACTTCAAGCAGTCAGATATAATGTAATGCTTATGATTAACAAATGGAGCTAGATTTAAGTGATGTGTTTAAGTACACTTAGTTCTTACTCCCATGCGCAAATATGTTTTTTCTCAAAATGCACTTATTTAAATGTTATGATGAAGAGTAACGTAATTACAGATAATATTAACCATAAGTTTTAAGTTGTTTTTTTTTAACTACACTTACAGAAAGCTAGCAACTATTGTTCATATTTAGATAAACTGCATGATTGCATGAGGAAGGATTAAATAATACTTTATAGATGAATTGCTTTCATTTCTCTCTACTTTCAAAATAGTTATTATGATCTGACATTCAATCATAGATTTAATAGTGATTATATCAAAGATATCTAGCATGTATTGAAACCAATTACGTATATCATCAAGATTATTCTTCCTGTAATATATACCTTAAAGAAACTTTGGTTTCAGGACTGGAATCTCGGGACTGTATATTAGTAGCACTAACAAAACAAAATTATATTAATACACAATAAAAATTGGATTAGATGTGTAGCATAATATTAATGAACTATTGTATGCAAAACTAGTTTTCAGTACAATTTAAGTTAGGGAATTTGGGAATGTAATTCTGAAAAAAAAATTCACAGTATCAAAATTAAAAAGTTCTAACATTTTGAAGACTGAAAGTAACAATTATCAGATTTGAATTCAGCACAATAAAGTGATCTAGAAAAATAAAGTAATGAATCTTACTCCTTATATCCTAAAATCAGGTTATTGGTGAAACTAACACACAAACAACATACAAACATAATACACAATTTAATGTCTGAGGGTATGGTCTCCCTTACTGTGCACTTTCAATTAGACATGGATTACCAAAATGTCTAATTGAAAGTGCAAAAAAAAAAAATACAAAAACTGGTGATTAATGTGCTCTCTTAAGAGAGCACATTAATCACCAGTTTTTTAATTTTTTTATGATAATAGTATGGCGCGTAAGTTACCCATTCAAAATGTATTGGAAAATCACTGTTCAATTGAAATCTCACTGGGAAATTGAAATAGAGCATAACTAATTGAAATACATCGATAACTAAGTGGAAACTAAGTGAAATACCTCGGTAACTAAGTGGAAACTAAGTGAAATACCTCAGTAACTAAGTGGAAACTAAGTGAAATACCTCGGTAACTAAGTGGAAACTAAGTGAAATACCTCGGTAGTTAAGTGAAATAGTACGGGTAAGTGCGCACACGTAGTGTTTACCTTGGAAACGTACAGTTCCAGTAGTTTCTAGTTGGAGATAATGTCCTTCTTTATACCACAGAGCCTCTACCCATAATTAGATGGAATGTTTTACAACAGATTAGGAGGAGTCATACGATGAAAAGAACCAGCGGAAGCTAGCTAATCCTGAAATAAGGAGATAGTGCTGAACGATACAGCGTAGCTCAATTGCAAAAGACTTTTAAAAAGCTGGCCTACTAGCGAGTGATAGCGGGTAACCTGTGATTAGGGGTCAATAGCACTCGTAAAGCAATTCTACAAATACAATTTATTTAATTGCTTCTGGATCTAATTCAAATAACACTCGCCTTGCCTCGTGCTATTATCATGTTACTCGTGCTAAATCCCGAATAGCACGGTTTACCCATGCTATTACTCATACTAACTGTACAGTTGTTTATGAAAAGTGTTTTATATAATTTTAGGCATGAAGATATCGAGACTACAATTGAGTAAGATTTTAATTCAGCCAAATATAATACTTTTGATGGTTTTGTACCAGTGCTTTAACCACTGAGCTATGACCACCCTGGACTTCCAAGACTCTAACATTTTTCCTTTATACTGTTGTGTAGTACCGCTTGCTGCAGTTTCGTACTCATCAGACCACCAATTATGTGCCGTGAGAACACCTTTCGGTGTCGACCAGAAACACTTCCCCATCCAAAGAGGAGCAATGATTGTGGATTTAATCCACAGTCTGCATTAACACTTGCCTCTAGTCAGATAAAAATATGGTAAAGAGTTATATGCGTACTATTATGCTTACAGATAAAACAAAGCCTATTATTTAGAGCTAACATTACTCCTGAAATAGAGGTAAAGGTATACCTTTGTACTAGCAATGTTATTATTGAATTACTATACTTAGTAGGTAAAAAGCTGTATACAATAAATGGATTATTTTGTAATACATTATTTTTAAACATTTTTTTGATTTTTGTATACCATTATTTGTAATTGCATTATTTTCAAGTGATATTAAAGTTAAACCATTATCAGATTTAAAATTTATGTCAGGATTTTTTTGTAGCTGAGTTATAGTGCTTGTTGTCAAGAATTACTAACATACTATATCCCCTCTTTTTTTCTCCTAAAACAGGGCTTTCAACTTGACTCCAGTTTCCCCACTACAAACCTAACTTAGACTCCTAATTGTGAGATAAGTCTTGCAAAACACTTTATTTAAAGTCTCAACAAGTTACTGGTTTGGATAAAGTGGCATTGAAAACACTTTACCATACATAATTTAGAAACCCTCATATTTGGCCTTCTGTATGCCACTTTGTCATTGTCAAAAAAAGCCACTGTTTGTCAGAATGGATTACTATTAATACTAAGAAAGTTATTACTACTAGGGGGAATCTGAGTTTAAGTACGTAATTTATGTTAGTTAGCTAATTACAAAAAAAACTCTTGTTTTTTTAAAGCTGATGTAATAAATGTATAAAATATTCAGGTAAAATACATCATATAATAATATTGTGCTTTATGTAACCTAACAAAGCAGGTTCGCTCGCCATTTGTGCTCACGAACTATACTAGTAAATATTACTATAATGTGGAGCTAGTTAAGTTTGCCAAATAGTCAGTTGTGTCAAGTTAATAACCATTGTACAATATCAAATACTAGTACAAAAACTTCATAGATAGTATATATAGTTATTATTGTAATTAAATCTACACATTAGAACACTACATTTTCTGATGTATGTTTGCTCCTATCTCCGATTAGTGTTAATAAAACTGATCATACAGTTGTGATAAAAATGTGATTTTAAACTTTTTTAATCCCCAGGAAAGGGTTTTTTATTTGATACCCAGCTATATAAGCTATATTTCTATGAAACTTGGATAAAACTTACATGATCTCATTCACTTTCTTGGTAGTGTTGGGCCTAAAAACATACAATACAAAATTGTAACTACATAATACTTTATAATTAAAAATTATTACTAAATTAATAATTCTTAAAATATTTTTTACAATGTGCACTAATACTGAATAACACTGGATTCACGTAGGGTAATTAAAAAAGTACATAGCTAGTAACTAGTCATTATAGCTGCTTGTATATCATGATACATTAAAATTGTTAACTTGTGTAATAATTATTACCATAATAAACATTACTTTGTGTACTTACAGCAATGTTTTTACCAAGCCTTACTATAATAATTTCTGCAGTTTGATTGTTACATAGCTACAAGCTTTCCAGCATGGATAGAATGGCACATACAAATCAATAGAGACAAATTCGTTCATATAAGTAATATTATCTGGTGTTGATATTTGTTTCTTAAAATAATGGGTAAGTGGTCTGGTTAATTCTACTTCAGTTAAGCAAAATTTATATATATTAGTTGTTCAATAATGTGATTATTTTAAAATTAAATATTTTAACTACATCATATTAGCAGAATATTTATGAAACTTTATATAAACTTACTTAACTGTAGTCTTAATTGAATTGTGTTCAAAACATTCAAATAATATAATATGTATTGCATTTTCTTAAAATTAAAATTTTGAATAATATATCCAAGTATCCCGATCAAAACTGAATGCAGTGTAACTAATAGAGATTGTGCAGTCATATGCAATAATATAAAATAATATTATATGAAAATAATACTTTAATTATGGCACTGGAAAAACCTTGAAAAAAAAACACTAGTAGTGAGACAATGCAAATAAATAACAGAACTTAGCCAACAATAAGTGTTAATAGCTTCTTATGGAGCAAAATTTAAGTTCTAGACATATATAATAAAATCATAAATTCACAAAAACAGTCATTGTTTCAGTATGAAAACGTATCCTATTTTTGTGTATGGTGATTATTTTATTATGGCATTCTTACCTGAATTTAATGTAAATAAAAGCAGCCGCCAAAATTATACTTGCTATTGTGACTAGTATAACAAAAATATTACCAATGATAGGTGATACAGAAGGACTATTTCTTTTTGGACGAATTGTGGAAGAAGTGCTAGTAGTATCTGAAAATTAATAACAAACGAACCTTAGCTTATCTTTGAACAAAGGTTGCATCGCTATATAATATATTCACCAAATAATTAGAAAACTAAAATTTGTCTGAGGTACCTCATAATACTTTGAATACATTCACAAGAGCAACATGCATTTATTCTATCTAGATATCATCACAATAGTATTTTAGTTTTGTGAAATATCTAACCATATCACACTTGCCACATGTAATAAGTACAATTATTACTTATACTACATGAGTCAGAGTGTGATATGGAAAAAATCTTTCCTGAGCTGACTAATACATTTTCAAGAACCAGAGGCTTGTGTGAAATATGTTGTCATATCTTTCTGACCAAGGCAATGTGTGGTCATGCTAAAGTTTGCAGTAAAACTCTAATTATTAGCTCTTAGGGGCTCAACTGATGCTTTAGCAGCTCCTCGTATATAATTGGGTAGGCTTCCCTAGAGAAAGATAGATATGAAAACATAAAATCTGGTAAGCTGGGCTGGTTGATAATTAGCTACAGTGCTTTTGAGGGTATTGGGCTTGCTCATGTGATAACACCAATGTGATATCATGAAAATATATCACTTGTCTTAACCCAAAAATACGATTAGGAAGATATTGAGTATGGAATAAATAACTAACAAAAAAATATATAGTATTTAAATTATATTCCAGATATCTTCACAATGTTATATTTAGGTACAGATATTATTTTACTGCCTCTGGCTAAAAACAACAACAAGTAAGCCTTATTGTGAAATATTTTGCCATATCACACTCTGACCCATGAAAATATTAATTTACGTAATAACTAAAGTTATTATTCTTACCGAAATTTTAAGATTTTATTGGCTAGATATAATTTTTAACAATAATACATCCCACTACAACTCAGTTTAATTCACAACAATTGCACAGATTATACTGAAACCACTTAGATACATACAAACTTATGTTATTTCTGCAACATACTCAAATAAAGATAGTTGTGTTCTTTAGATAAACTTCAATATTTATTGCATTAATTATTTCTTTCACTTACCAAATAATGAATTAGTAATAATCGAAGTTGATGGTTGGACCAAACTTCTAAATTCAGTGCTTTTTATACTTATTGTGAGAGATGGCAGAATTGGCATACAAAATGGCTCGTTTTTTAATTGTATCCGTACCATATTATTTCCAGACGCACATGTTATATTAAAGTCTGACAACTCCGTAACAAAAGCTACTACTATAATTCCAAATGATTCTCTAGACATGAGTATACCTTGAAAATTGACTTCAGTATGGTTGAAATTAAAAACGTTTCGAATTTGGCCTACTCTATCATTTGAGCTATATCCAATTGTTTTTTCATCAGCTAATAATCCTAGTTCTAAACTATTACTGCCACACATAACTATGTAAGTACGGCGTGGAATGTTCAGCTGTATTCTTTCTGATACAACATAATCAATAATGATGTCTTTATCTGAGGAAAATGTTAGCTTATTGGAAGTGTTATCATACTTTGGTGGATTTATATTTTTTATCCTATCAATATCAATGTTATTTGTGCATCCAACCTCAAAATTTGTAGCATTTCTTGCAGATACAATTAAGATAGATACAAATATCACTGTATTGGTTAGTGTTACAGTGGAAGCCGACAGCAAAGTGCTTGTAATATTGAAGCCATCAACAACAGTATTAATCACATTTCCAACATTTTGAGATGAATAACCTCCTGCAGAAACATTGTTAACTAGCCATTGTACAGTGCTACCTTCTCCATTACAACTGTAATAGTTATCAACTGTTGAAGAATTTCGAAAACGATTCACTCTTCTTAAATATTGGATTGATAGTGCTGAAGAACACTTCAGAAAGAATGCAAAAAATGTTGTGCTGCATATAATCCTTCTCTGTAATAAGATTAAGTGACATCTAGCATAAATGTCCAACAAAAACAATGGTAGCCATACAATAACCCATGCTATATGAAAGTTTTGTGTATAATCGTCAGATATTGTAGCTAATTGAAAACCAGAATACATATCACCACTTTCACCATATAATTACGAATTAGGTGCTAGAAATACTACATATATGCCACTTTATAGCTATTGTGAATGTTATCCTTAAAAAGAATATGAAACTGATTCAGAATGATTAATATTTTCACCTCTAACCCTCTCGTTCCCGAATTGTTTGGACGCGCGCGGAAAAATCTAATCTTCCACCGCGGAATAGTGCATTACCGTTTTATTTTTTTAACTCGATGCTGGCTGGGAAAACCCCATAGCAACCATATATCACTAAATAGACCAAGAGTTTGGGATTCCCCTCATTTTTTTGATTAAAAAAATTGAATAATATTTAGGCCCTCTACTAATACTTTAAAAAAAAAAAAAATTTTCCCCCAAAAAATTCCACTTTTCCCATCGATAAAAATAAAATAAAAAATAGAAATAAAAATAATTGTTTGATGTATTGTATACCAATATTATATTAGTTCTACAATAAAATATGTTGTTTGTTGTGTTTGGTGCTGATTGTGATCATGTAGGAGACATCTATGAGTGTCCACACGGAACATATGCCATCGGACGTCTAGCTCCACTACAAAACAATTTCATATACACAAAAACACAAACAACAAAGATATTTGTAATACAAACAACAAATTATTCATGATCCTATATAATTGCAACTTTATGATCTATTGTATGCGGTTTCATACAGGATTTTTGTTTGGGGTGGGGCTCCGAGTGTACTTCGCCACACCCATTTTTTGGAACCTACACTACTTTGATGCACATCTTTGCATACGAGTTTATACTTCACACTGATGATCAGTGTTCGGTCCTATGCACTAAATGGCTCAGTTATGATAGGAACATAATGGGATACAATATCAGACTAAAAATAAATGCTTCCTAAATGTTCATTTCTATTCAACTCCCAAAATTCTAGGGGGGAACCCAGCGCTAGCCTCCCACTGTATGAACCCTGGTATGTATACTCCACACTGTACATGAGAGAAACAATCGTTGTATTGAGAAAGTGTAATTTGAAAATGAAAAGCAGTACAAGCACACACGTGGAATTCAACCGGCATGGATGGTGTCACAGACTGAACGATCCCTCCCAGGTTAGGATTGACTGGTGTACACACACACACACACACACACACACATGAAATTCAACTTACATGGGCATAGTAGCCCCGATCCAAAAAGATCCAGAGTTCCCTCCCAGGTTGGATCCGGAAGCGACGCATACAGTTTGTTCATGGTTGCTCTCTCTCTTTCCACAAATGCACGCACACACATACACACACACACACAAGAAAAAAGAAGCTACAGGTGAATACAGATCATAAAAATAAATGTATAATTTATTATACATAAATTGACTGGTGTACACACACACACACACATGAAATTCAACTTACATGGGCATAGTAGTCACGATCCAAAAAGATCCAGAGTTCCCTCCCAGGTTGTATACGGAAGCGCCACATACTTTTTGTCCACGGTTGCTCTCTCTCATTCCACAAATGCATGCACACACATACACACACACACTAGAAAAAAGAAGATACAGGTGAATACAGATCATAAAAATAAATGTATAATATAAATTGACTGGTGTACACACACACACATACATGAAATTCAACTTACATGGGCATAGTAGCCCCGATTGGAAAAGACCCCCCCCCCCCTTCCCGAGTTCGTTCCCTCCCCGGTTAGATCTGGAACTCCACGCACACACATATACATCGAGTGTGAAGCTCCACTACAACACCACAAAAACACAGACAACGACAACGACAATAACAATACATATTACAACTTTTGGGATGTTCAGGGGGAGGGGGGGAGCAGCCACAAATATCAAAGTCTGTGGTCCTTCACACAAAAGATTATGGAATATCAATGGGTGTGTTGTCCTCTTTCTTCCACTCTCCCCCTACCTCATCCACCCGACTCTTGTTCTTCGATTCCCGCCTTCTCCGACTGCGAGGACGTCCAGAACTCGGAGCAGGAGGAGCCACTTCCTCTTCTTCATCACTGGAACCTGCTGCCTTTTCGTGTTTCATCATTGGAAGACACAGGTCCGGTATCCTCTCCTTCATCACTGGAAGACTCTGCTCCTGTCGCCTCATCTGCATAATCGGGTTGCTGACTGCATTCACATCTGGTCCTAGTAGTATAAAAAAATAATAAAAATAATAAAAATAATTTTTACCACATAATAATTTACCACACAATAATTTTTACCACATATTATGTGGTAAAAATTATTTTTATTATTTTTGAAAATTTGAAATTGTTCAAAAAACCACAAGCCACTTTCAAATCTCAAAACTCAATCGGGTTGCTGAAACATCTGGTCCTATATATATATATATATTATAGCTAAACAGCTTACTCTATCTCAATATAGCTATAAATAAGTCCTTTCCACAACAGAAGCTTCCTATTTTTCAAGAGAAAGACAAGAGAAAGACAAGCTTACCTCGATCATCTTCTTGACTCCCATTTTCAGTATCAGAGTTGACGGGGTCTGGTCTACCAATCCTGATACAGGGCCTCCTATAGCCCTAGATGTCGTCTCCCTTCTCTCCGCTTGATCCTGAGTCGCTAGAGTCAACATCAAGCAAGTCTAAAATTTGCACCGCATTGTAACTAGTAGACGCCATCTTCCAAAACATGACTTTGAAAAATTTTTTTTTTGCATAGTTACCGGGGTCACACGACACGCTCACTTTTTTCCTATGATGTAATAAGCATTACCTAAGACTGTACGTAATAGGGATGTCCCCAGTTGAACTGGCGATTTTATAAAAAATGGAGAAGACAGTAAGTCCAACCGCAAAGTCTTGGTCGGCAAAGAAGCGGTTGTTTCAATGTGTTATGGAAGGCTACTGAGCTCAAGCAATTTTTTGCTGCTTCTACAAAGCTCTGGAGATGACTGGATCCATAAATGAAGCTGCTGTGAAGAAGGTAACTTTTTTTTAAATTCGACGGAGAACCGATATTTTTTTTTTTGCCGAGGAAGAAATAAACGCAACTGCTGTGAGGTACTGTCGAAGCAGTCCTGGCTGAAAGCTATTTTAGATGCTTCTCCAATGCATTGGGCACCTGTGTATGCAATCTGAAGGTTCTAGCTATAAAGTAACTATTTTTAAAAATTCATAGAAGCCAACCGGTCTTCACCCGCTTTTAAACTGGGATTGGGAACGAAAGGGCTAAAGGTGCATTTTCTTGACAGACTATAATGTCTTCAGTCATAATTATGTTCTTAGCTATACTAAATCAAACTAGTTGTCAAGGTTCATTACAGCAGAACACTTTTTATATATAACATTGGATGTAGATACCTCCATTATCTAAGCAGTAAAATATGAACATGATCAATTATAATTTATACGTGTATATTATATACAGGTCAATTGATTATTTGAGTAGAGATGACAACATTAGATCATTTTTTTAACCCTTTCGTTCCCGAATTGTTTGGACGCGCGCGGAAAAATCTAATCTTCTACCGCGGAATAGTGCATTACCGTTTTATTTTTTTAACTCGATGCTGGCTGGGAAAACCCCATAGCAACCGTATATCACTAAATAGACCAAGAGTTTGGGATTCCCCTCATTTTTTGATTGAGAAAATTGAATAATATTTAAGCCATCTACTAATATTTCAAAAAAAAAAAATTTCCCCCCCCCAAAAATCCACTTTTCCCATCAATAAAAAAATAAAATAAAATAGAAATAATATTGTTTGATGCATTTTATACCAATATTATATTAGTTCAACAATAAAATATGTTGTTTGTTGTGTGTGGTGCTGATTGTGATCATGTAGGAGACATCTATGAGTGTCCACAAGGAACGTATGCCATCGGACGTCGAGCTCCACTACAAAACAATTTCATATACACAAAAACACAAACAACAAAGATATTTGTAATACAAACAACAAATTGTTCATGATCCTATATAATTGCAACTTTATGATGTATTGTATGGGGTTTCATACAGGATTTTTGTTTGGGAGGGGGGGGGTGGGGCTCCGAGTGTACTTCGCCAGGTCCAGCATCTTCTCCTTCATCACTGGAAGACTCTGCTCCTGTTGCCTCATCTGAGTCCTCTTCACAATCCCTCTTCACAATCGGGTCGGTGACTGCATACACATCTGGTCCTGGTAGTACATTCTGGTAAAAAAATTAAATTTTTTTGAAAATTTGAAATTGATCAACAAACCACAACCCACTTTCAAATCTCAAAACTCAATGAAATATATATATATATTATAGCTAAACAGCTTTCTCTATCTCAATATAGCTATATATAAGTCCTTTAGAAGCTTGCTAGTTTTCAAGAGAAAGACAAGAGAAAGACAAGCTTACATCGATCATCTTCTTGACTTCCATTGTCAGTGTCAGAGTTGACGGGGTCTGGTCCCCAACCCTGATACAGGGCCTCCTATAGCCCTAGATGTCGTCTCCATCTTCTCCGCTTGATCCTGAGTCGCTAAAGTCAGTATCAAGCAAGTCTAAAACTTCCACAGCACTGTAACTGGTAGACGCCATTTTTCCAAATTTAATTCGAAAAAAAATTTTTTTTTGCATAGTTACCTGGATCACACGACACGCTCACTTTTTTCCTATGATGTAATAAGCATTACCTAAGACTGTACGTAATGGGGAGGCCCCCAGTTGAACTGGCGATTTTATAAAAAAAAAAGAAGACAGTAAGTCAAACCGCAAAGTCTTGGTCGGCAAAGAAGCGGTTGTTTCAATGTGTTATGGAAGGCTACTGGGCTCAAGCAATTTTTCGCTGCTTCTACAAAGCTCTGGAGATGACTGGATCCATAAATGAAGCTGCTGTGAAGAAGGTAACTTTTTTAAAAATTCGACGGAGAACCGATGTTTTTTTTTTTTGCCGAGGAAGAAATAAACGCAACTGCTGTGAGGTACTGTCGAAGCAGCCCTGGCTGAAAGCTATTTTAGATGCTTCTCCAATGCATTGGGCACCTGTGTATGCAATCTGAAGGTTCTAGCTATAAAGTAACTATTTTAAAAAATTCGGAGAAGCCAACCGGTCTTCACCCGCTTTGAAGCGGGATTGGGAACGAAAGGGTTAAGAATTACAGGCACTTTCGAGTTAAGGACATTCATTATCCAAGATAATTGATAACTAAATGATTCCCTTCAGTTAAGTAGATTGGGTCGGCCACTAAGGGAACACAGAAACATGAGAGTCAAAGTACAAAACATCACTGTACGTCAAAAAAAAACCCACTAATATTATTGATTATATAACCTCTGGTAGTCTCTCACTTGCAACACTCTCTAACAAGTACATATGCTGCTATTCTATATTAACAAAATGAAATGTATAGTATACTATATTAGGAATATCATTTCAGATCTTTACTGAACTTAATACGATGAATCTATAACATTTGTGGGAACCAAACCCACATTCAGAACAAGTAATTACATTATTAACTTAATCATTATAGTACTTATAATAACACAAGTTATTATTGTTATTTCCAATGTCACACTATTGACATGTTATCCATGTCACGTCATGACAACACATCCATATTAGGAACAATGTATATTTAGAACATGCTATTTTGGTATCACCTACTGGGAATGTGCAAGAGTTTAGTATATATGGCTGGAGCACATGTCCAGACTCCAGTTTGATGTACCTTCATTACGATGATCAAATGCTGTTTAGTTGTTACTTTGAAAAAACTCAACTTTGCCAGTGTGAAGGGAATTGTTGGGCTAGTACATTGTGGTAGTCAATCAAATCTTGCTTCAAACCTGGAGGCAGCAATCTACTTTTACTGTCATCACTGTGCACACTGAGTGGGAAACCTGCCCAGACCTTGACAACATTACATATATAAATTATCTATATAATAATACGCTTGTGTGTCAGTAACGACGACGACGACGATGACGACCGACGGCGGTGTGTGTATTCATACGGTTCGGTAAAGCGTCATCCCATTATGTTAAGTAAAGTGTCGTCACAGTCAGTAAAATGTGTAGTCTCACGTGGCCGACCCCTTTCCCTTTTTATTATCCGCTATCGCGGTGGAGGGAAAGAGGGTCTGGTAGAAGCTTGTACATCGTTTCATGTCATTCCCCTGGATTCATGGGGAACCATACTTTCTGTGTATTGCTTATGTAGAGGTGTGACTTTCCGTGACGTAGAATTAAATACGCGTATAAAAACTGTGTTATCATCACTTCGAATGCTTTTTGGGCGGAGATGTATTATACAGCTTTAGTGCGTGGAGTTGCATTGGAACATGGATTCATACTTAGCAGCAAACAGGAAAAAGCAATTCTTGCCTTTTTACAGAAACAAGATGTAGTTATTTCTTTACCAACTGGCTATGGCAAGTCACTGTTACTCACTGCTTCCTCCCATATATAATAAGTTGAGGAATGTGGAAAATAAGAGCATAGTAACAGATTTTCCACCGCAAAAGCAGTACCTCAAAGCCATCTTGATACCTAGGAATACCTGTAATACCTTCGTGCGAGTGTGATATTTGACGACTGCAACACCCAGTTACGTTATAATTGCATTCCTTTAGCACGAAACGATGTACAAGCTTCTACCAGACCTTTTTCCCCTCCCCTGCGTGAGCAGATGATATAAGGGAAAGGGGTCGGCCACTTGAGAATAAAATGTGCTGGTTACTTCTAAAACGCGGGTGCAATAGAAATCAAAAGTTTCTCAAAGTAGGACAAGAATTCAGAAGCAGGAGATATCGACAAAGTAAAAGGGGGTTCCATGACTCAAGAAGAAGAGCTGAGAGGTGAGGTCATTTAACCGTTTATTCCTGCCGAGGAATTTACGACTCGCTAGCATTCTTACTTTGCAATACATCAAGCGCCACTTGCGGGGATACTTGCTAGTTCAATAACATTATAGTTAAAAAACAACAACAATTTTTATTATACCTAGAGTTCAATTTATGGGATGTCAAAGTGTTAAATAGACAACTGAAACAGACAAAACTTATTTTTATTATAATTTTTATTATGACGTTGTCCAGGACTTGGACAACCGCTAATAGACATTCATTAATTACTTATGAACACACAATTGATTGTGTCATTCATGCCTAAGCTTACTTAATGATATTCATGGTATGGCTAAACCCACAGTTCTGTGTCATTACGTTTTACTTCTTAATCAAATCCGCTTTAACATCTTTGGTGAGGGATAGTCCGCCATCTTTTAGCAGGCTCCGTTGCAAGCGCTCACGGGCCAGCGATAGAGCTAGTTGCGGCTTGGTGGCAGGGGATTGTATGAGACTGGTCCTTCAAAGAATAACCACAGAGCCTGAGGTCTTACAGACGTAAAAAATCAAAGCTTTTTAGTCCACTACCATTATTCTAACTTTAAGAATCATTAGAAACTTACATTCAATAAACTTCCAGCAATGTGATTAGATAATTGGTAGAAAATCATCTCTCTAACATAACAATATGAATAATAACCATTTCATTAAATGCATTCAATAATAATTCTAATTACAATATTTAAGATAAAATGAAACACCAACAGCAGCTGCTGTGTACTAAAATTGGATTTATTTAACTTAATTTAATATACTATTGACCTCATTTGAGTAATTCTCATCTAAAAAAATAAATAGTATTTTCTTAAAAGTAATATCAGAATTTGCAGATATTCAATTATATTGGACAACCAAATTAATAATGAGGTAGCAGAGCCTGTAGGTGTTTACAATAATATGAAGTTTTTCTATTAAGAAAATCACCTAAACGAAAATTTGTCAACTTCAAAAGTTGAGAACTTTCAATTTGTCAACTTTGAAAGTTCAGACATTAACCTTATGTATGGGGGTCCTGCCATCCATTGTTTACAACTATATAATATATCTCACAATAAAGCACCTGGAATGAACCATTTAACCTGTTAAAGTCCACTCAAATTTAAGCATATGTGAGTGACACTGCCACTGGAGCAGCACTACTACTTTTTTCTAATAAACTTCACGGTAGTTGGGCTTAGCCAAACTCTTTGCCTAAACCCTGCAGAGAAATGGTCTTTCCTGAGGAACGGGGAAGTATTTAGCTATTTGGAAAGCGAGCGAAGCGAGCGAGATACTATTAGGGGTGGATAATGCAAAATCGGGTATTATGTTATTCGTGTATATGGATGGTAAGTATGTCCCTCAAGCGTGAATTTTGTTACTTTTAAAAACACCGCTTTTTACGCTTGACCCCAGTTTCTTCGCATACTACTAACGTGATTGTTATTGTGCATCTTTTTTTCTTTTCTTTTTAGCATTGCGAGGAGTGGTTACTATTGCATTGAATCTGTAATTTAAAAAAACGACTTTTTTATTAGTAACTTGAGTATTAGAAGTTAAAATTAATCGTTTAACAAAAGTGTAGTTTTAGGCTCGCTCACCAATTGTGCTCAAGCACATCACTAGTTTAATTACTTTTACAGCACCCAGTTTGCAGGACGGTGTACCGAACACAACCATGGAGTATTATGCGCAGGCATAGCAATCACCATCATCATTTTAATAGTTCGGGAACACAGGCTCTTCGTTTACACTCGCAGTTTGCGAGAAGTGGTCGGCTAAACCAGACAGCGGAGTCTAAGACATGGACAGGAGGCTAACCCACTTTCAGTTAGTAAGCTGAAGTTAATGGAGATTCAGAGTAAACCCCACAGACTTAAGTAGAAAAGCTAAAGCTGTGCCTTGTTCCTGCGTCATCTCTTTCCACTCTGCAATTAACAATATATCGTCTACTAAAACACTAGACGCAACTGTAGCTCTCGTCCTAGAGCTGCTATAGGTTCGAAAGTCTTGGTAAAGACCCGTGGTACAGAGGTGCAGATCCTGGCACTGGCGTTTCCAATTAGATGAAATGCTGACGTAATTGCCAGCCTCAATTCTTCCATGGGGGTAGAGTTAGCACACTCTGCCAGGGCAGTTAAGTGGGCCAGCGCATTTAAGGGGAGCAGCTCATCCAGGACAAATGTCTGTAACCTAGCCAGGTCCTTGTCGAAGCTTTTTGTAGCCTCAGGGGTCTCTGCCATAATGTAGTGATCTAAGCGAGGGGTCCTGGTTGCAGGCACTTTGGGTAGTTTGAAGTTGCTCCGAACTCGCCTCCTTGTGTCGTTTGACACACTCAGCGCGCATGCGTCTTTTAGTAGTTTCCCAGTCTCCTCTGAGACTTCTACTAGCTGATCCACCAGATTGAGTCCACTTCCTTCCTACTCGTCTGAGAAAACTAGTGGGGCGCTGTGGCCCCTAGTTTCCGACGAGTTCGTGTTACATAAGACGTTTAATTGTACTAGGAAAATGGAGGCACTTAGCTGGACTGCACCTAGTTATAGATGGGCCGCTCATTCCATCGATGGAAGAGGCCTTACTCAGTTCAAATCCTATACTGAGTAAAGGATACTAAACAGGTAGTCTCACAAGCCAGACCCTTTACCTAATCGCTCAGCTCGTAAGGGTCTGGTCAATTGCCTCAGATCTTGCTGTTCTCAGTGCCTCCTTTATATTACTGAGCACCTCTTCATAGTTATACCTCTCTATTAATCTCACACATGACCTGCAGATAAAACCTTCAGTAAGGAGAGTTTGTTCACAGCTTTCTTGAGCCAAGTTTTTGAAAATATTATTCAGTGTATGAAGAATTGGGCTTGCCTCATAGCTTGACAGCAACCTCCTTTGCTTCTATTCCTGCAATGTGGATACATCCTTCCCACTACCCCTACAGAACTGCATTGTTAGTTTGACTTGCCTGGCTACTTTGAATGAAGTAAAAGTGTATCAGCATCAGCGCATGCACTCCCTGCTCGCTGCGTCCAAAATGAAATACTCGCGAAATAATACACGTTTTATACGTTCCTCCATATTCTGGAGGAACGGAACGAAATCGGGGTAGGCAATTAACCGGACCCTTCCGAGCGGAGTGATTAGGTAAAGGGTCTGGCTTGCGAGACTACGAAACAGGCACGGTATTAAGTAGCACTAGATGCGTTTTGATATAGTTTTGCAACCGTTTCAACACTTTGATAGTTATTTGTATGTCGCGGTACAATAGTCATTTAGCTTACTGTACTTTATTTGGATTAGTTTGTAAGCTCACTAAGTTTAGGACTAGTGGTGTGCTTGAGCACAATTGACGAGCGAGCCTAAAATTACACTACTGTTAAAAGATTGATTTTAACTTCTATCATTCATGCTACTAAAAAAAGTCGTGTGAATTCCAATTTATGAGATTGTGAATGTGGTTGATACTTGTGGGAAAAACAATGAATATGATTAATGCTCATCAGTCCAGTGGTCACCCTGTACCAGCAGTACAATTTCACTCATTTGTCTGGGGAAGCCCAGACACACAGGGGAGGCCAGAATGATTATCATCTGTAACGAGCAGAACCAGTCTGTCAGTTGATCGGCGGTAGATTTTTCAGCGAACTTGGATGTCCATTACACGTACCACACCATCATCACCAGTAAATTCATTGGTGATTACGACGATTACGAGCACCAACGAATCCGAGCACCAATATATCCGGCTCGAAGGACCAAATGGCAACGGCCGCAACTCAACACGAATGCTAGGATTGTGGGTACGCTAAGCTGACAGATCCCTGAAACTTGAAGGACCACCCTTCCGTCAACTCAGAAGGGAATCTTGCGCAGATGGTAGCTCCCTGCCGAGAACCCCGGAGTCGTAGTGGTTCCCGTGAAGCAAAAAAAAAATATGTTGGTTGGCTCAACATCACTTGCAAGACGTTCCGAAGAGAGCCAAATGCCAAAATTCCTGTTAAAGGAGTGTCCTTTAGGTTTGTCATTATGTGGAACAATTAAACAAAATCAGAAATATATGCATTGACAACACTGTACCATGCTGCTATTTATGTTAGATTTACATATCCAAGATACCCCACTTTCTTCTTGATACTTATCGAACAAAATATTGGTTTTGTAGCTACATGTTTTCCCTGGGCACATTATATCAACTTAAAATGATTGATATGAAAATTGATATAATCATTGTGTTTAGATATCATAATTTAGATTTTGATAGCTTTTAAACAAATAATATGTAAAAGTTCCAACTATTTCAATTACTATGGCATGGTCACTATAAGTACCAAAATAATTTTTTAAATAATTGTTTCAAAATTCATTTTTTTATTATACAGCACATAATATAAGAGAGGGTGCATTGCAGAAAATCATTGGCCTCACCATAACCATTTCAGAACAAAATTTAATGCAGTTATTCATAAGATTTTCTTTAATCAGTATTATAATAAAAAGTGGTGTAGCTGGTAGGTTGTCATTTTTAGAAGCATAAATCTTGAAAATTGTTTTCAAATTTATGATTTGTATGAGATAAATAATATGGCACAAAACTTAGCTATAGTAACACTTTAATTCTGAACCTTAATAATAGCCATAAGGGATCGCACCAGCACTTTTTAATAGTCTGGCCAGATATTTGTATATTATCGTATAACAGACTTTCAATATTTATAAAAAAATACTGTCTTTGATCGGACTTACTGACAAAAAATTGCTACTGTCACAACACTTATGTTCAATTAATGATCTAATAACTTCTGGAGACAGGCAGTGACCCCAATAGTAATGGTAATGCAGTACAACTACTGAAAAAGAACTGGCTGTGCAATATTCATGAACAGCTCAGGATGTCAAGATGTCAACCAAAATGAAGCTTGTGATAAATGTTGTGGATCAGCTTTAGAGAACCGGGTATTGCTGCCACCTGAGAATTACCTCTCCTACTTAGCAGGTAAACGCTAAAGCAGGGGTTACCAGCCCAAGGCAATGAAGGTTTCAACCTCGCTTTCCCTTGACAATTTCTTTGGTTTGAATGTAAATCTACCAAGGTAATTCTGACAAAAAAGACAAAAATGTAGTACATATATATAGGTAAGCATCGATGTGTGGAAGATACAAAGTACATTTAAAGGAATTTGGACAATGGAGTTGTGTGTTGTAGCTAAAAGGACTAAAGTGCAGATGGACAAATAACAGAATAACTGAATGGATAACAGATAAGTGAATGGATAACGGATTAAGTGAATGGATAACAGATTAAGTGAATGGATGAAAGGAATGTAAAGAATCATAAGTCTTTAGTTAAATGTGGTAGTGTATTCTACCACAATAAAGTTAACTATGATACATGAGGTCTCATACTGAAGTTGAGTGAGGCTTAAATGTCAGCTAAAGTGTTACAGTCATTACCAAATCAGCTGAATATGTTGTGTCACCCTTGACTGTGATATACAATTTTTATAACAATTTTTATAACAAATTTGAGATAACAAGTGAATATTAGATGAATTTGGTATAACTTGTTTCCCTTCCTCCTTTATATTTAATCCTCAGGTATTGTCAACGGCCGCAACCCAACGAATGCTAGGATTGTGGATGCGCTACGCTAACAGATGCCTCAACATAGAAGGGCCACCCTTCCGTCAACTCAGAAGGGAATCTAGCGCAGACGGTAGCTCCCCGTGGGTTGGCTCAACGTCACTTGCAAGACGTTCCGAAGAGAGCCAAATGCCACAAAAACAAAATCGAACTAAGTTCGGAAGACAACCCCACAGTGCTAGGACTAGAGGACTGCAGTACAATCACCATAATTTTAAATCTTATTTTAAACATGACATGAATTCCAATTTATGAGAGTGTGAATGTGGTTGATACTTGTGGGAAAAACAATGAATATGATTAATCTTCACCAGAGTGGTCACCCTGTACCAGCAGTACAATTTCAATCATTTGTCTGGGGAAGCCCTGACAGGTATCTTGAGACAATAGTATTACCTGGCAATACTTTTTTCTATATTGAGTGTGATAAGGTGATTGTAATAAGTGGTTAATATTATTTTACACAAAACATCATACACAGTTGAATCTCCTCATTATAGAGTTCATAATACTTGCGAAAAAAATACCTGCCTATGTTTGTAATCAACATAATTTAGTAACTTCTGTGTACAATAAGTACACCAAATATTTACATATACATTTATGTTGCAAATGTAAAAAAAAATCTCAATAGTATTTTGAACTCAGTTGTTGTTTTTTTGTCATGTTAATATAACAAAAACACATCTATTAACATAAATTTAAATAATCTGTGAGCATGATAGTACAAGGGTAAAGTATTGAAAATTGGGTAGATGGTATTATTGGTGAGCTAAAATGAAACTTGCAAAACTGGGGGTGGACATGCATTGATGTTTTTTTTTAACCTTGCCATATATATATATATACACATAATAATACCAAAATCTCAATTGAGACTTGTCAGTGAAAGTCTCGCTTCACTCACCTAATTTTATAATAAATATACATAAGGTGCATGGTACCTTAAACACACTTTTGAGTACATTTTTCACTCAAAATATACGATTTTAGCCTAGCCCTCAGCTTCTTCCGATACTAAAGATGTAAGAAAGTCTTGTTTAGCTTAAGACATAAGACTGTGTGACCATAATGTAGAAATGGTAGTTGTTAGTGGTCATTAAGTCATTAAAGATCTTTTTATAAAAATGGTTAATTTGGACTTTAAAAAATTAAAAGACTAAACATAGTAAGGAAAGCTTCATGAGCAGGAGCTAAAAACATTGACTTCAAGTAAATTAAACAAGTGCGGCACTTTTTTTTTATAGTTTCTAGTGGAGTTGGCATAATATGATATAGAGTAGTATTAGTCAACATTTATAAAATTTATAAAAGAAAGTTTAAAAAATTTGGATATAGTTATTTGAATTTCAAAAACCTAGGCTGTCTTGCTCGATCACTGTGCTAAAGCACACCATTTGTCCACATGTAAATATTATTACATATGGGTGGTACATGAACGGTTCTTAAACACACAAGTGGTTTTTAATCTCCTAAAAGATATCAAGCTTTCATTTTTTTTCTAATACAAAGCTGTAGTGTTACTATGACAATAAAAACCCTTTACCAAAAGAAGTTGAAATGCTCAGCTGTTTTTAGTAGCTGAGAGCTTGCACATTGTAAAAATAGCTAGATTATTGTCACTGCATCAGCTTCCATCCTCAGAAAGTATAAACTTTATTTAGACGTAGTTCTACCTAAATTTAATTATTAACAGCTATATATTCATCTTAATACTTTCAGATATATACCACAACTGAACTATACCATCCCTGCTTTAACTACAAATGTTCTTCAGCACAAAATGGCTAATGGTGTTCCTTGCAAAGACATCTTGGTGAATACTGGTGCTTCTTTGACTGTAGTTAATAGTAAATGTGTTCCATAAAGTGCTTACACCGGTGAGAAAGTAACTCTGACCGGTTTTAAGGAAATCACTGAGTGCTCAACGGTCAAGTGATCCTACTTTAGCTGATTTCAGAGAAAGAGCTGACCAGAACCTTGACGGTCATTGTTACTACAATGACATGCTGGTACATAAAAGCATTGATGAGCTAGGTGATATGGGTAGGACAATAGTACTTCCCAAAAAAAAGTAGATCCCCAAGTCCTACTATTAGCTCTTTTCTTACCTGGCGCTGGTCATTTTGGTCACCACAAGACACATGCTAGGCTGGCTACTTATTTTACTCGGCCTGGTATGAGGTGGGATGTGAGTAATCATTGTAGAGCTTGTGAAGGGAGTCACAAAGCTAGCCCTAATACCAATGCCTGAGCACCTTTGGTACATCTGCCTGCAGATAGTGAGCCATATTATGGCTATGGATATTGTTGCTCCACTCCATACAACACCTAGGGGATATAAATACCTACTAACTGTTTGGACTTACATAGAATCAGGTGAATTATTTTAAACGTTTCGGCTCGAAGGCCTTATTCAGTAAAACCGAATGATTAATTTGTATATTTGAAATGTTGTCTGTCTTCTCAACCTGTTCTTAATCTCCCCCTCCTTTCTGATTTTTTTCACAGGACAAAAAACTACAATTTCCTGTGGTCACATATTTAGGAAATTTCATGTTTCTCCACTTTTTTTGGTAGAGGGTAGGGCTGAAAGTCCTATAGTGCAGGGTATTTAGCCTTATCCTCTACGGGAAATTCATTAAACCTCATCAGTACTATTCAAGCACCAAGTACACACATTTTGTTGGAATTCTCCACATACTGATAGAGAATAATAACACTAAACCTGTTACAGTAGTCAGGGCGTGTTGGATATCCGCTCCATTAGCACTAGCTTTTAAGGTAGAGTGCTAGGTTGAGATGCCTACTCGCTCATCTCTGTACTATCACAGTTTCAGTTTTGACCACTCTAACCAAAGGACTCCACAACAGGTTATGTCAGCAGGCATTTTAGGGTCTTTATGATAAATTTAATATGAGTACAAGGCTAATTATAATGTTAAAAATGGCTTACAAATAAAGAAAATGTTTTTTACTTGAAAGCTATCTTTTGAAGTCTTTAACTTTAATAATAAAAACTTTGTATAATAATAATTATTGTAGGAAATTTTTATCATAATTTGGTAATAGATCTTCAAGTTCATTTATTAACTTGCTTTTATCAAACTATGCAATCCAAATGCTTGATTTTGAATAAATAGACGGAGAGATTAAATGGAGGTAATATTAAAAAATTATTATTAATCAAAATTGGTTTAATAGAAAATATTTATTGTATTATATCCTATATTATATATAAATATTCTGATATAGTTTTATATATGAGTTGCCATGAAAACTAATTGCATTTTAAAAAATGTGATGTGTTTATTCTCAAATATGTTTTAATAGTACAATTATTCATAGTATCATAATATATTATATTGCTTTAAAGAATAAAAAATTTGGAACTGCATGCATTGTTGCACTATAAAGCATGACAATCGCAATACCGAACGAATGCTAGGATAGTGGATGTGCTACATTGAGGATGTGCTATGCTGACAGATGCCTGAGCCTTGAAGGACCAACTTTCCGTCAATTTGTGCATAATGCTATATTAAGTACAGTTACAGCAGGAGCTGGATAAAACAACATCCGGGACAAGCTGGGTGGGTAATTGAGCATGTCATGCTTGCGTATGCTGAGGCCAAGGCACATGATCACATATGTGGCGATTTTCCAGACAGTTACGGCTGAACATAGCCACCAAATTTGTCAGAGCTTTCGATAGGCAAACTGGAGCAGCTAGTTACGGTTTATGGTCAACAAATTCACCAGAGCAGTCCCATAGGCAAACTCGAGTAGCTAGTTTTATCTTGGAGTAGCTTGTTTTTCACTTCTCACCCGGGGGTGTAGGAGAACTAAGAAGCTGAGTCCCTGACACTAGGCCAAGCTGTCTATGGAGTTGCAGACATGGCTGACCCGCACAACTTTACTCATGAACAGCTGGCCTGGCTCTTCTGGAGGCTCCCGAAAAACAGAGAAGTACCTCAGCATATGAATGCCAGCCTAGCGGGTCATGGAGGGGACCTCCATTCCACTCTGCCAGTACCAGCGAGTTTGCCAGCAAGCGAAAATTGTCAAACAGTCCAGGCACTCCCCAGCCTGACTCCCCTTCTTTAACCCTGTCGACGCCATAACCGCATATATGCAGGTAAGAACAGATCCGTGTTCTCCATATAAAAAAAAAATTATACATAAAGTAAGCTTTGTACTTCCTTTTAAAAAAATATTGATCGCGTACAGACAGGTTAAGTATTTTTTTATTGTCTGAAAACGGAAATCAAGACATTTTTTTGGCCGAGAATTTTCAGGACGCACAGTGCCTAGTTTTTTTTGTAGCCTACAGACAACACTCTGAATAGAAAGTAAGAAGACTACAGAGAGTCCCTCAGCATTTGGGAAGAATATGGATAATTTTTTTCCTACCAGACAACGAGAGCAAGTTGTAATCCTGTACCAGCTGTACATTTTCAATCATTTGTCCGGGGAAGCGCAGACACAGCACAAGACATACAATCTTGTGACCTTAAATATTGGACAACTGATTTTCAAGGTGTAAGCAATCGGTAAGGATCAATAAACTATAGGGTTCTGGTTAAGCTAATGGCCTTTCCAAAGTATGCTTAGTTGAAAATACTAGCAGATATAGCATCATTGTACCCTCATATACTTGATTACTGGACAATGGATTTTCAAGCAATAAAATACCTGTTATGCAAGAATTATAGCCATGACAATCAGCGTATTAACCTATTTATCTTACCACCACCAGTAACACACTAGAAAAAAAATCTTTGCTAAGTTTATAACCTAACTGTGTACGTGTGTCCTCTTGTGCTTTTGTAGCTCTTTGACTTTGTTTCCTGGCATTATTTCAAAGTTGACATAAATATTTTTTGCCTGCGCTAATGTTATCATTTACAGTAGCATGCAGGATGGACATACATTGACCTTTTATAACTTTGGAATATATTGGCGAGCGAGCGAGACACTATTAAGGGTAACATAATTGAGAATCTGGGATATTTGTTTGTTTATAAATATGTGTGTGGATGTACGTAGTATATCATTTTGTATTTTGGCCTTCACATTTTTGTGTTTGCTTCGTGGTCTACCCCTTAACATATCTCTACTAAACAGAATCTTTCGGTTTAGCGATCCTGTATCTTTCAGGGAATTGATTCAGTCATTCTAGGCTGAAATAATTATAATAATAGAAATTTTTTTCTCTTTTTAACAGCCAATATTGTTAATTATAACTTAACCTGACATTTTAACTTCTTGACAAAGTCCTTGTTGGACGAGTTGTAGACAGAGCCAGTAAGAATCGTGAGTTGAAGATCAAGGAAGCCCTACACATACAGATAACACCTGACAACAACAAGTTTAACAGAGACATAGGTTTAAAGCTTCCAAGACGCTGGCTGTCTATGCTGCGTGCAAATCACCCTCCAGGATATAATAAACAATAAGCTTGCCATCCAGAATCTTGCCGTTTACATTGTGTTATTATATCACCACGAAGAGTTCAAACTCACTTGACCCCTGAAGAGGACTTCGGCAAGGAGTCAAAATGTTGGGTAAAGTTATAATTAACAATATTGGTTGTTAACAAGAGAAAAATTTGCTATTATTTCAAGGAAATTCCAAAAGATGTACTTAGGTCTGAAAACTTACTGTTAGACTCAACACAATGCGATAATTCTTTAGAACTTCTTGTTGTTGTTTTTCAAGGTGCAAAATGCTATGGCAAAAGCTTACTATGGTATTGAGACCCTATACCAAACATAATTTTTTAAAACTCAGCCGTTTATAGTAGCTGTGAGTGTTTGCTGTCAAAAGCTGCTGGCAACTCAGATAGTCAGAACGTGATATCAGAAAATACAAGTACTTGGGAAATTGAGGTAAGAAAGTTGTTCTGTGTTTAGCTACTAGCTAAAGTATGGTCACAACGACTACCTACTTATACTTTTATGTGCATAGGCTCGCAGGCCATTTGTGCTCAAGCACATCACTAGTGTGTATATATATATATATATTATGACTTGTTAACCCTTTCACCAGTATAACCGCCATATGGCGGTTGAGGTACCCATCAACACAAAAAGAATTATAAAAAATGAACCGCTCACGCTATCTACTTCTTTTAAACACCAAAATAGAGCTTAAGCTTAGCTTTATTGCATATATTTTTATTAACGCGCAGGTATACGGTAACTAAGGAAACCGTGACGTAGTATTCCGTCGAATTTTATTAGCCTAATCAGCGGTAGCATGGCTTCGCGGCTGAGCGGACGGTGTTATTAGTTTGTTGTTCGACGATTAGTTCGTTGTTCGACGATGAGTTTGGATTATCTAAAGTGGAGAGCGATGAAGGGAACTTGCAAGAGAGCAGTACATATGTTTTTGCTTTCATTGGATCTCCAACAGTTACTTCTAGGGAAGTGGAAGCTTTAGAAGATGCTGTGCATTCTTCTGATGATAGCACTTGCAATTGGTCTGAATCTTCAGATGCTGAAGGTGAGTCATAAACACTGGGCATGTCTTAGATAGCTGTGCTTAGCAATGCAAGGATAGTTAGTTCGAAGCTTAGCTAATAGAGCATAGTAAGCTAGGTTATGCAGTTTACATATTAGCTGCAATGATAGCAACAAACACTGATTCAACAGTAGCTAATGATAGCACAGCTAACTCAATATTAGAGATCAATGTGTGATTTAGAAGTACATTTTATCAAGAAGAATGTTCAGGCAAAAAACATAAGTAATTCAAATAACTCTTATGTTTGCAATTTGTAGTTGTAAACAATACAAGTGAAGATGAAATATCTTCAAATTCAAGTGGACGTGCAAGCAGTTCAGTAGTCATGGAGACCCAACATTTGGACGTGGACATGGACGAGGACGATGTAGACGTATATGTTCTTCTATTTGAAAGAAAAGAAATACATCTCGTCCTGGAAATCGACACGAATCTCGTATTCAATGGTCCTTTTGCAAGGTCTATTTATGTGTTGCACCTGAACGTAACTGTTTTTTGAAGTATCATACTGTTACAGATTATTTATTATAAGCAACATTTTTGTAAAACTTTAGATTTTTTATTATAAATATATAATTCAATCCTAGATGTAAATATAATTGTATAATCAACATAAGTATCACTTTTATATTAAAATAATTCAGTAAATATTATGAAACGTTAATTAAATTGTAGTGGTTTGTTGCTAGGCAACATACATGCGGTTTTTCAAAATCCCTAACTATTATGCTACATGAATATATATGGTTGCTAGGTACTTTTTTCAATGTTTAATTTGTTATGATTTTTTAAATCTATTTACATATTTTCTTTTTTAAAATCTACCGGCGAAAGGGTTAATGAGAGTCATTCCTTGCTTGCACAAATAGGAGCTAGAGTAACCTAAGCAGCCTTTTTGTTCTACCATACTTTTTATAGCAATCAGTTTAGGCTAAAAACAATATCTAGATTTCGCTGTTTTAAAATTAATGGCATCCAAGTTTTTGTTTGAATTATCACTATTCTTATTGTTAATTGTGCTCTAACACACCACAATGTATAACACTATATCATTTCTGAGCACCCACAAGGCATGACAGTGTTATACATTGTGGTGTGTTATAGCACAGTTAACAAATAAGAATATTGATAATTCAAACACAAAATAAACTAGAATTACTCACAATAATAGGCATTAGATGTATTCTCTCTCTTTCACAGGCTTTTTAAACAATACAGAATTAATAATATTTGGTTGCCACCGGGAATCGAACCCAGGACCGCTTCCCAATGGCGACCAAATATTTTTAATTCCGTATTGTTTAAAAAGCTTTGTGAAAGAGAGAGAAAGGCTGATAAAGAAATTGTAAAGTGATAAATATAGGCTTTTCAATGGCACGTTTCTTTTTTTGTTGTTGTTGATTTTATAAATATCTATTACCTAAAATATCCCATTGTTTATACGGTGTTGTGTTATTATGCTTCCAGTAATAAACGAATCATAATTAGGGTGTGGGTAATATATATTTTTGACATTTTTAATAAATGCAGCTGCCAGAATGCTGTTGGTCCACACAACACTTGATTACAATATCTGAAGCTCAGAATTGAGCAAATAGAGTTGAATAGGTCATGCACTCTGTCTAAACTCTGTGCCGGCTCTGCTGCAATCTGAAATTGAGCTTCTCTTCTTTTGGACTAAATTATTTTAGTACCTTCCTTTATCTCAACTAACTTTAAAATTTCTAAGCACTTGCCAAAATTCTGCATACTTATTTAGTTGATTGAAGGAAAGTTATACTGCAAGATTTCACACTACAATGACAACTTTTCATCAGCTAATAGGCTCTCAAGTTGTACACTGCAATTTTAAAACTTTTTCCTTGAATAGTACACACTCAAACCAATGCTTTACCAACATGATTAATCTAATGAATTGTTCATGTGACTTGTTTTTTGTTGCTCTGTTGTTGTTGTTGTTTTTTTCAATTCAAACAGTTGTGGGGAGTGGTTATTATGACATTGAAACCCCTTTACCGTATATACGTAATTAAAAACTCAACTTGAGTGTTAAAAGTTAAAATCAATCATATAACAATAGCGTAGTTTTAGGCTCGCTCGCAAATTTTGCTCAAGCACATCACTATAGTCATAGAATGTATTCAATACAAAGAATTAGTTATATTGTTGAATTGTGACAAACTAACCTCGTTTTGTTGACGACTATTGTAATCCATAGAATAATCCATACAATAATTGCAATAATCACTGGTAATGAAACATTGTTAATATCTTTCGTCGACATTGAACGATTAACAAATATTGAGATATTGCTAATCTGTGTTGGTAAAATAAAGCACTTCAAAGAAATTGGAATAAAATTAATTTGTGATGTTGACTTCAATTTCTTCACAGTCATGTTTAGTTTAGTTGTGTACATTGTTATAATTGATTGTATTTTTACACAATCTGCAAGGCTGTCTACTAGTCTGCTTGGTGTTGAACTGATTTTTTGAAATACATTATCATCTAGAATAAAAAAATAGATTACAAAGAGTTGATGCTCATAACAACTTCAATAGTGTTGTAAATAAAAAAACATGTGGTGGCTTTAGTACACATATATAATTGTAATTACACTAACCATAATAAACTATCCTTAGATGAAAACATAGATTCTGTTAAGCATGGTCTTACTATTTCTAATCACAATAAAAATAATTAATATGACTATTAGATTATAATAAACTTTCAGGAAAATATAAATGTGAAGTTCTACAGAGTAAGTGAAATAATCACAACTGATATAAAATATTCTTACATAACTATAAATAGCATGGGATTTATTAGGAAAGGTGCATTTTTGTGTGGCATAAAAGCTCTAGCACCAGGAATACTGTTCTACCGACTGCTATTTATAAGCTAGTGGTATTTGAAGCCTTATAAAGATGTACAGAGAATTTGTATAGTACAGGTGGACACCACATAAAGCAAAAGGCTTAGAGAGAAGAAGAGTAAGAGGGACTGGATGCCATTATGTGCCTACAACTGAGAGTGGTTCTACAAACCAGATCCAACATCCATGGTTTGATTAGAATACTAGTCAGAGGAAATTGTATAACTAGACGACAATAGCTATTACTACTCTCCTTATTGGTGAAATCTCCACAATTCCTTCAAATTCTATGTAACTGTAATTACATAAATAAATTAGTTTCTCAAGTTGCACTTGTTTTTTCTTGTCATTAACATTATTATTTTTAGCAATAATAATTAAAAGTACAAGAAGTTGTTTTTGTGTCAGTGCCTCTAGTGTCATGATTCAACAACACACATATACAGTATGAATTCTTAAGGCTGCCACCCACCCGTGAAGCATAAAAGGAAGTAACCATGTCAAATGACAGGAACTTAAGTTAGCAGAACATTCAATAATGTCTGTAGTGTGCAACGTGTCAGTGGAAGTGAAGTGGGACACAAGTGTCAGGTGTTAATTCCATATTACCCCGTGGCTGCTTAATTACTCCTGTCAGCGTTTTAATACAAACATTACTTAATTGAAGAAAATTGACAGCTTCATAAGCGACAGATTATACAACTAAAATTGAAAAATCAGAAGATGTAGTAATTGATAATAATATTGTAGGAAATGTTAGTATATATGAGTAGTATCAATCTTAATTATGATTGCCAAAGCTTTCTCTCTGTTACTATCACCTTTATATACCAACATGTATCTTAATAATATTAAATCATATACCTTTAGCTTCACATTAATATTATGTATTCAACACAAGCTATCTCAAAAGACAATCTATTATGTCTTGTCTAATATTGAGTAATGCATTGATACCATTTTTGAATGACAATAGATATTTAGCTATAATTATTACATTTAATACTTTCATTGGTAAAGTCACTTGATTAAAAAGGGTTTAAATCATTTCACACCACTGTACACTTGTGCATGCACAACAAGTGTAAACATTTAATTTATGAACAATTTTCTTGCCAGTCAGTAGCAATGATGTCTAGCGGCAGTACTCATGAATAATTCCTAATTTGGAAAAGCATAGAGCCTTCATTCACTGCACTGTGAACAGGAGCCATAGATAGTCCATGATAAGGTTGAGTAAAGGTGTAATGATGTACGAATTTTTCATGCATGAGACATCTCAGTTGCAACCAAACCCGTAGGTTGCTTGGTAAGTAGGTCCAAGTTTGCATTCGTTTTGCACTGACCACATGTAAAAACTGCTATTCAAAATTTGCATTGTACAATATGATTGCGCATCATCTATATAATAATACACTTGTGTGTCAATAACAACAACGGTATGTGCAATTCATATGAATAATTCATGGACTGTTCAGAGTCGCTAAAGCTTCGCCATTTCCTAAACATTTGACAAGGGGAAAAAAGTAGATCAAAAAATAACATTTATGGTTCGAACTTGTAACTGTAGATTCTAAAGTGCACACACAAACCTTTAAACCATCAGGACCCAATAGTATAGAGTAGCTTGAAGTGCCTTATTAAAAATCTATTGTACTCTGTAAAATCTGAACACTGGGTTACTGAACTGAGTTGGGAAAGTGTATTCATCTATACTAATGGTAATGATAATAGAGGCTGAGAAGCAGGAGAATGCAAGGGTCAAAGCAGGAGAGAAAGAGCTAACTGATGTAACCATATTGCAATGAAAAAGTGAAAGAAACTACACAGAAAGGACAGAGATACTGGAAGCATGAGATGTAGACTGAGAAGTAGAAGGGAATTCACAAGAAGTGTAAAAGAGGAATAAGAAAACAGGGATTGGCCAAGGAATAAAAAGAGAGCAGGAGAGGGGGAAACCATGGATGATAACTACCTAAGCTACTGCACTCCTAATTAATAAAACTGATTACATCAGTCACAGCCGTGTAGTGAGGAAATTGGCATAATATAGGGCATAAAAGATGCATATTTGCAGCTGCCTAAAATCATAATTGGCATAATGTGGACATCAGCCTGGTAGCCAACACTTTTTTTATAACTAAAACAAACCTCAACAAGAGAGTCTCTCTCTGTTCTGTTCTACTTGTTCTCTTATGAAGACAGCAATTTACATCTACTGCTTTCATTGTTCAGCTTTTGAAACCTTATTAGGGTAGTAAAAAATCATTTTTTTGTCCGATATGATTTCATAAGAAGTGACTGGCTATGAGAAAATTGACCATTGTGACAATAAATTATAATCAAGTAAACGTGCAGAAAAGACAATTTAACGCAATTGTTTAAAAAACAACAATAATGTTTTCTGGAACCTTTGCTATCAAACTACCAATAGTTAAAATTTCGGCTGATTGGGCGAAAGCTTCTTTGGAAAAAAATGGTTTTAGTTATGGCAGTCTACCATTCTAAAAGCAACCAGCTGTATCTGGCTGGAGAGTGTGGGTTGCCATTTTTATGATAATTCCCGTTATGGAAACAAGGGTAGAAAGAGTAATAGTTTACAACACAAACTCTAGCTTACTGAGTATGACTAGCAGTATGACTAGCAGCTGATACTCACATGTGACAGTCATAATTCCACACAAAAACTCTGGCCGTAAAGTCACCCTTACCTGGGAAAATCTGATTAACATTACATAATTCTTTCATAATAGTATAATAGTCCGTGTACGGAAATCACTTGTAAAACTTAAAACATGATTTCTCTTCAGTTTAATTTTAGTGATGGATCTAGCCACATGGCTTCTGAGCATTTATATAGCCCGCAGAGATGCTCCAAGCTAAAGAACAAATGGTAAGCACCTTTGACCTGTTAAAACTACAGGATTACAGCACAAAATCAATTTTTTTTTGTCACAACGGTCGGTTTTCTCATAGCAGGTCACATATGATTATCTAGTGTGTAGTAGCACTGATGTTTCGCACCTTTGGTCTCTTATTTTTATGGTGATAATTACGCTTTAGTTTCTTTACTCTGCAGGGTATTAATAATCCCAAATGGGTTCTGGGTGTGATACAGATTTGCTTCCAAGTTTCCTGTAGGAGTAATGATTACTCATCAGCTGCAGGTATCAATGGATACTGCACACCCTTGAAGACATGAACCTTAAGGGTGTTGGACACGCCTACGTATCCACCCGCGTAAACTCGTTAGCTACATCAATTATGTTGCTATGGCCCAAGTTTATATACTTTCTATTCATTGCTGCCTACTCCATGTAGTAGACTAGTCTCGCATAGCCAGACCCTTTACCAACCGTTAACCGCTATGCGGGGAAGGAAAGGGTCTGGGAACATACAATACAAAGTCTTGTTCAGCAGCACCCCAAAAAAGGTGCTCCAATTATCACATTCCAACACTTGTGGTAACCAATGACGTCACGACCACGTCCGGGTAGCAAGTTTCCAATTCATGCTCGTACGTTTATTGCTTGCCAGAGTGCTTATAAATCGCCTACAAAAAACAACTTCACCAGTTTAATGAAGTTGAGCAACGTTTCACCCTCCCAGATGTGATGTTGACGTCACACAGTATACCGCAAGCTTGCTGGAATGTGATAATTGAGCACCCTTTTTGGGGTGCTGCTGAACAAGCCATTGTATTGTATGTTCCCAGACCCTTTCCTTCTCCCGGTTGGTAAAGGGTCTGGCTACGCGAGACTAGTTGTGGACTGTGAAGTGAACCCTTCCAGAAGCAAGTTGACCTGAAATTGTACTCCTACGGCAAGAAACACGGAAGACATGAGTCTTCCAATTTCACACCCTATGGAGCTACAGTTTGCAGTTCAAGGCTACAGCGCCCGTTTCAGCATTCTAAGGACCTTGGAGCTCAAGCCCGACAAACTTACAGACGCTTTTTACGATTCACAATTTACTTTTCTAATTATGCACTGCAGTAGTTGTTTCATGACAAACTTTGACGCTATACTTCCGATGTGTACCTTTATTACGTAATCTCTCTCTGTAACTTTATTTGTTGTAGTCTTGTGTAACTCTATTCCAAATTTAGAATGGCTCTGATACGTCATTCTGTAGTTTTGGCAAGAAATAGCTTGCAGAAGCTAAAAATATTGGTACGTATACTTTATTCCATAATAGCCCCGCCCTTTCGGGCGGTTAAGGAATACGCACATTTTGTTGTCAATGAAATCTTTCGTTATTGAATGGCTCAGAGAAGAGCCGCTTTGGAAAAAATAAATAAAACACGGGAACAACGAATGGAGAAGGCGGCGAACAGCAGACTTTTAAAGGGAACTGAGCGCCTTGAACAGTTTCTCGCCGAGCTCCTGACTCCCCTCTTCTTCAGGCTCTCGTGAAAGTCATCCTTAGTACGGCTGGTTCGGTGGAGAAGCGATAGGCTCTGGTGGTCGAAGCCCTCTGTAACCAGCTTCTTAGCTTGTGTTGGTGTGACACTGGGTTTTCCTAAGGACCTGGTGAGTGCTGCTGCATTGATAAACAGAGTCTTTGGGAAAGTCACTTCTTCAGTTGCATCTGAGGAGTCAGAATGGAGTTCTTCAAACAGCCACTCAGTGATGGATGCAGCAAAACTCTCTCAAGTGCCAGTACATCGGAAGAGTAAGGTAATAACAACAGTAATAGCAATAACAATAACAGTAGTGGTACAATAATAATAATAATATTAATATTATTAATAGTTGTTGTAGTAATAGTAGTAGTAGTAGGTAGTACGTAGTAGTAATGGTAGTATAGTAATAATAATAATGATAATAATGGTAATATAATAATAATAATAATAATAATAATAATAATAATAATAGTAATAATAATAATATAATAATAATAATGATAATAATAATAATAATAATTTAGAACCCGTTGCTATATTGTTACTAGGTGTACTAACTTGGTAAGTGTGCACTATTTTTTGCCTTTAGGTATATAAACTGTGCATACTAACCACCCTTGGGGTATTGCTATTTTTGAGTTTTAGTTTAATAGAATAGGCTGGATAAAGCCGTGTGAGGCCTGGATATGATATGTGAGGGTCTACTACCCTCTCATATCCAACCTATACGGGATCAGCCCTAGTTCGGACAACTCTCCTGCTGACTCTCATACACAAGAATTTACCATAGCTAGCTGCTAACTGTTTACCACAGAGCAGAGCAGCCCAGGGTAGAGTTAGATCTGGAGATAACAGCTGGCAGCTACAATGCTAAAGTAAACCTGCCAGGTGTGCTTCAATTGAATTTTAATTGAATTTTAATTTTGGGCCGGAAATTCGCTTGACACAATTCGCTTGACACGCCATATTTGTGCGAAAATGCTGATAAACCAAGTTGCTAGTGGAAACTGGGCAGGCTTTGGGTAAACGGACAGGTTCTAAAATAGTTAGAGCATGCGCTCAGGTACTGCATGGTGGATTTAGTGCACAAAGCCCTCGGGCCTACGGCCCTTGGGCTTCAGTGCACTAAATCCACCAGTACCTGAGCACGTATGCTCTAACTATTACATAGCTTATACTTTCAATGTCAACTCCAATAATAGAATTTTTTTTTCGACTTAGTTTTCAAGAAAAAGCTTGTCGATTTTAGCCTTTCGTACGATCGTTGTGCTAGTGCACTAACAGTAACTCCCCTTTACCGCACGATATAATAACTGAGCTGAAAATTGATGCTAGAGAGTGGCCAGTTGGCTTGTAGTACTATTGCAGTTGCAATTGTCGCGCTTCACGCATGTAAGGGGGCTCTAGAGTCGAGTAATATAGCGCGGAGCTGATCTATTTTAACCTAGAGGCGTTCCTTTCGCTCTTGTTTGCTTCTTTCTTTGTATCGTCGCAAGTAGCAACTGTCTGTGTGTAAATGCTAAAGGTTTGAAATAATTTTTAACAGACGTTCGCTTCTACTGCTGATCTCTGGTGGACATAAGCTGAGGGTTCGCACCTCCTGGTGCTTCATTTATAATGTATTTATAGAATACCAGCAGCAGAAATGTTTCGGCTGGTCCGAACCAGAGAGGAAAAAGTTGGATAGGGGATTGAACCAGGAGGTTGGATCACCTTGGCTATGAGTGCTCGAGCAAATTGGCAGACCTAGAAGACTACTCAGGCGAGCGTAATGAGCGTACAAATGACCACTGATCAGAAACGATAAGACTGGACAGTACTGTTTCTATGAACAGCTAGAATGGTGAATCTGAAGGCTCATGGAATGACAAAAACTGACTGTGCCAGTAGATGTGCATGTTGAAATCATGTCATTATCGTGAGGAAACTTGATGTCATCACACAGAGCAGACAAGCGGTCTATCAAGTCATCTTTGAGGGTGCTATCAATCTCATCTGCAAATAAGCTATCATCATCCTCCTTGAACTCGCTGTCATCAAAGTTGGACACTGTAAGTGTTAGTAAAAATTAAATTAAAAATTATTTTTATTAACTTATTTTTACGATGATTGATTAATTGATTTATAAGAATAGATCTATGATTATAATTAAGGGAGAAAAATTCCAGGGCTACACCCCTTCTGTGTGAAGCCCTGATGCATGTATACACACATACACAGTAGAGAGATTAAAATTTTGATATTTTTTATATACGTGTTCATCCCAAGATAGACAAAGATAATGAAATAACAAAATTAATTAAACATACCTTCACTGTTGTTCAACACAATTCTAGGCACATCTGTTACAGCTGATCCGGAAAAATTAGCCGGTTTTGCCTCAGGAACATGAAACTTGCAGATGGTGGTGCCATACTCACTATCAGTCAGCCCAGGAATATCAGTGCTGGATTCTCTAGAGGAAACTGCGTGAGCTGGTACAAATGGACATGAGCCAGAAGGCATAGATGGACCTGCGCTGAGGGGCACAGACGGACCTGCACTGGGGGCCACAGACGAACCTGCACTGGGGGGCACAGACAGATCTGCGCTGACGAGCACAGATGGACCTACGCTGGGGGGCACAGACAGACCTGAGCTGTGGGGCACAGACAGATCTGCGCTGAGGGGCACTGACGGACCTGTGCTGGGGGGGCACAAAAAACATGCGCTGGAGGGCACACACGACCTGTGCTGGGAGGCACAGACAGATTTCTGTCACCTCCATCATGACTAACCAACGGGGACCTGTACAATATTATCATAGTCATAGTCAGATGAGACTGTACATCAGATTTATCAAAAAACATGTAAAAATGAATAAATTTTAGACTAAAAACAAAATATTAAGTATATATACTATTTAGAATGATTCAAAACATGACTGTTGACAGATTGTATTCTGTAAGTATGATGTTCAAATATCAACGTTATCATGTTTTGCTATAGGAGGTTCCTCTACTGTAGCATCTTTTCTTCTGCCTTGCTGCAGAAAGCTGTTTCTTCCTCTTTGTGCCTGCTCTGCTAGCCATACCAACCACAATTAGATAACAGGCCACGAGCCTCTGCTTTGAATAAAAGCCACGAGTTGTAAGGGAGAGATCGCCAACTATAATTAGCGAGTTATAGGCGGGAGTTATAGGCGGGATTGTGCGCGCGTGTTTTTTAAGCCTAACCACAGGCTACTACTCCATGGTTTGGCGGTCAATTAACCGATTACACGCGAATAAAAATTTTAATTGCGCCTTACGTATGCGGTCACGGGCGCACGCGAGACACAGAGGATTGATTGCCTGGTGGGAGGGTGACACTAAACGAGAGAAAGAAGACGAGCGGTAGAAGATTGCCTCGGGGACAGTATTATCGAACAATAGAGTACGCTCTAGGCTATTGGGAAAGCATAAATTTGATGCTAAGGAGCTGTTCCCGACTTAAAAATAACAAAGTACTCGCACCGTTTGGCAAAAACTTTTATGGCATCACACCGCAGCTCTTTGTAAGAATATTGTTCCACTAGCCAAGATAGCTTTCTACTTGTCAAATCATCATGAGCAGTTATAGCTAGAGTAATATTGGTTTCTAAAAAATTATTCTGTGTACCTTTATTATAATATGAAATATATTTTCAATTTATACTTTATGAGAAAGAAGTCTTATTGTTGTGACAAAATTTATTCAACATTTTCTTATGGAAGTCTATGTATTTTATAAGCCTAAAAGATACTTACAACAATATAGAATCGTCTGCAATTGTGATTGGTGGCTTCCTTGACTCCACAAAGCTGTAGGGCGAAGTGGACGCGAAGAAGCATTTTTGACGCATTGACGCGTCCTCCGCGGTTATTGATGTTTCCAATTTAGATGCGTGTACGCGTCAATCGGGGTTAATCGGTTAACAGTGCACGCTGGTTGCTATGTGCCAGCACATCAATCACAAATTGGACTTTACAGTTAAAAAAATGCAACAATAATTTTTCGAATATTATATAACACAGTAAAGTGAATAAATACATATGTGACCGTCTATAGGAAAACCAGGCACAACGCGGCACCCTTCGAAATTTTTTTTTTTGCACTTATGGAGTTGTCGGCGTCCAGATATTGAGCTCTCCAAGTTTTATCGTCGTAGCTTAAGTCATTCCCGCTATAATAGACCTAACCGTTCCCTTCCGTTGGCTTAAAACAATACATTTTTAAGAAATCGATCGATCTTTTCTCGATATTACGCACGCCGCGTTGTGCCCGGTTTTCCCGTAGACGGTCACATATGGTGAATTGTGTATCATCAAGTTACTGAGATAAAAAAAAAATAATTATTGTGTAACTCTATGGATTTTTATTAACAGAATTACTATTCTTTGCTACAAAATTATATTTCTTTAGCCATAACATTTTAATACACTGAATATATTAATGTTACCCTCAAAATGTCGACCCATAGAAGTTTAAAGTTCAGGGACTACATTACAAAACTAAAATGGCCTTGAAAAATTCTCTTCAACAGATTGCTTTGTACCTCTTCTATACAATGTCATTACAAAAATTTTAATTTAAAACAAGATTATTGAACCAGATTCAGAAAAGAGTCCTGTAAAGCAAAATAATTACTTGACCATAACCTTGCTAAGAACAGTTCTATATGTAGTAATATTTAATCACTGTTACCTACCCACACTGTGATGCCATACTGTAGCTTTCCCTTGTCGAGGTTGACCAAGTAACATTTCTAAGGTATCTGTAGTTGAGAGGAAGTTATAGTACACATCAGTGTAAATATCATCTCCTGTAAAAAAAAAAAAATAACAAATAAGCCTTCTATTATAATACAGTATTAATATCATTGGCTAGGCTAGAGTTTCAGTGAGCTCTGGACTTGTTTTGTGGCATATAGTATATTTGTGACAAGTTTAAAAGTATGCTAAAGCTGGGGTATAATACAATTTACATTCATTCAGTGCTACATCTTGAATTTGGAAGTATGATGAATGTAAGTCTCATGTACATTGGGGATAGATTATACAAGATTTATAAGTTTTATTGAAAAATAAAAATATACTTTTCATTGTGTATCCTTTTGTACTATGTGACAAGTTCCAAAATATTCTCACACGGAGCTATTTACATACATACTATGTATCTGGCTCGAAGATGAATGAAAACAGTACATAAATTGTGGTGGTAGATCATACAAGATTTGTCAGTTATCTTGCAAAGTAATTCTCCATAATCAAAAAAAAACTGAGCTGTCCAGAACTATGCATGGGCGTGTTGGAGCAATCAAAATGTAGCATTCCCGTGGGAAAAAATTAAATGCTCATGTGATGAGAAAATACTCAAGGGATATAATTCACTGTACACACACAGCGATCTCATCATAGTGTTTACTTCATTACAAGAAAAACATGTGCTACAACCATTGTTATCCCCTTTGAATTCGATGGCAATATTATGGTTACACTCTTTGGATAGCAATTTGTGCAATGTGCATACACAGCACTGAGCTGGCACATAAATAGCCACAGCTGACCTTGCTCATGTTAATTACAATCAGTACTGCATTCCAAACTGAACATATGGCACAACAACATGAATACAACATTATTATTATAACATATTGCACAACAACATCGACAGATAACAAATTAATTATAGGCATTGATATACACTCTATTCAGTATCCGTGTTTTAAAACACTGGCAAAAAACAGATCATTTAGCCTAGTTTTTTTTTACTGAATACTTGTTGCACCATAAAATAGGAAACATTATGCTTATTACACTTCTTCTTACATCATGATTTTACACAACTTTCTGTTTAACTTATCTGTAAGGTCAGAAGGAAGTATTAAACAAATCACATAATTGTATCATCAATTGTGCAGGAGCTGTATTTTATGTGTACTTATGTTGTAAAGAGAAACAGTGCAGTTTTTCAATCAATTTCACTTACAGAAAATGTTTTCCTGCTCACAATTATTATACACCCCTAAAAATTTAATGTCTTATTTATATAATGCCAATTAAACCTTTTTGAACTCTGAAAGCTTGAAATCACAAGTTTTCATGATTTAAATTATAGAGTTAAAACACATACTATGAAAAATTTCATACCAAATGAATGATGCCAAAGTTTTCTTCTGAGGAGTGGTTTCATGACGATAAGTTTGGTGTTCCCAGCAATGTTATAAGTTGTCTGACAGATTAACAGAAATAGTAATATCAGTTAAAATTTTTAATTGCTTACACAATATCTTGTTATGTCGCTGTAGACTTACTGTACCTTATTATATATGCTCTTGCTGTGTGGTATAGTCATATCCAAATAGTCTTCAATCTTTGGTCTTTTCACTTCACAAGAAGAATTGGGATTCACAGAACATGTTGTTACAGACAACATCAATGTAGCCAGGATCGGAACAATAACAACTGCGAAAAACCCTACAAGAATAATATACATGTATTAATATGCTTAACTATGCTCTTAAACCCGGTGTAGGACTGTTGAACGTCGTTACCATCATTATGTGTTTAAAAATACATTAATATAAGAGAATAATTTATTATTAATTATGTGATGTCAACGGAGAACTTCCTAAAAAAGATATACGTGTATCTTTTATTCAAACAAAATATTTAAGTTATAACTATACTCTAGTGCATTTAGCATATTGGGAAAATCATAAAAGAAAGGATAAAACTAAAGAGCAAGAGAAGAGGGAAAATAGAAAAAAAAATAAAAAAATAAAAACGAGAGAGAAAAAAAGGGTTATAGAAACTGAGAAAATATGCTTACAAAAATATACGTGTATCATTTTTATACAAACCTAATCTTTACTATATTTATGTATAGTCTAGTGGCATTTAACAACCATACAAGTAAGGATAAAACTTAATTGTTACTTGTTACCCTGTACTTCAAAACAAGTTGAAAGGAAGTTTGCTAAAAACAATAATTAAATAGTGGCGTGCTTGAGCACAAATGGCGAGCGAGCTTTATACTACACTATTGTGTATTTTAACTACTAACTCTCGAGTACCTAAAATATAGTAGAGTTTTTAAATTATGTGTATACGGTAAAGGGGATTCAATGTCATAGTAACCGTTCTACGCAACTGTTTGAATTGAAAAAGAAGCAACCAAATCGAGTCACGTTATTTTAAAAATTTCTTTGTGATATTCTTAATAGAGTTGGAATGCACAATGCTTTCACACAACTGAACACACCTATGCAAGACTTACTTCGTGGTTAGTCTACTGGACAATGAATTTTCAAGTAAATACTGTTGCGTAGGACTTATAACTGTGACAAATAGCGTATTAACTTACCACCGCTACTAACTTGAATAGAAATGGAGCTCACATAATTTTTTTAGTTTTAACTGCACCCGTAAAAAAAATTGAAAGTGGTAATCAATTCAACTTCTAGGGTGATAAGGGTAATGATCACTAAACCGGTGGATTCAATTTAGTGAAGTTTGGGATGGGGTCAAACACGAAGCGAACACAAAAATACACGATGGTCAAAGTGCAAAATGACATATGTACGTCCACACACATAATATAATATACAAATTTTTATATGATTTTGGTATCCAACAAGTTATTTTTTATCTCCAATTTTGGCAGCTTCAACGTTTGAGTTATAAGCTTCAGGTCTTTTTCTCTGCTAGAGTATGTTATTATGAGGAAATAATGAATAACTCATACCCGTAGCCAGGGGGGGTTCGGGGGGTTGGGTCGAACCCCCCTTTTGAGTGACCGGAAGTAAATTATTTAGCCACACCTCACATTTAACTTATCGTATGTCGACTTCTGGTCGATCGTGTCTAAATCGCAATGGAATATTCCTTCTTTCATTATGGTATGGCTATGATGGCCACACATAATAATAATACTCTAGTTTTACCATACAAAAAACTACATGTCTTATTATTTCTACATGAAATATCTCACTAAATAGTATTATTTAACCCAACCATTGCTGGGTCAAGTGGAATTAAAAAAAATACTGAGCAAAACAATTTTTATGCATCAATTATAGTTGCAGAAAATAATCTATTAGTTTTAGGTAGAAGGATGTTTTTAAAATTGCTTTTGGGAATAATATGCAAACAAGTTTAAAAAATTGATAATAAATAGTAGCAGCTTAAATTTTAATATGACTATAGTGGTAGTATTGTTGGCGAGTGAGCAGAGCGAGCGAGACACTCTCAAGGGTAACACAATTGAAAATTGGGGATGTTTGTTAATCTATATATTTACTGCTTAAGCTTAAAAAACTATTAAGCTATGTATATAATATAATATAATCATTTACAATTTAATTTTATGACAGTAATCATTAATACTGAAACAAATTACCAAATTGAACTGTTTTGTGTTTATGGAAGAAATGATATTATTATAGCTAACTTTAAACTTACATTATTGGTAGCCTTGCAAACTTATAGACCTTGGAGTACAACATGCCAGCTTAAGGACCACATGTGAGTTGGTCAAGATAATCTATTTATTGCCAGTGTTAATTACTTAATGTGAAGTGAATCCAGTAGCTTTGTAGCTAATTGTGTACCCATCACAACCGGAATATTATATACTACAACTATACGTAAGTTAAGATATTGCTACTTACCTGTCATGTCCCAGTTATGTAGTATTCCAACTTAGCTATAACAACTGATTTAGAGGTTTCTTGAACAGAGGTGGCAAAAATAATCCAGAATAATGGCCTAATCACAGTAACACATTGTAAGCAAATGTAGCTTAGTAGCATAGCCAGCTCGATTACCGATTTGCAAAGAATATCCCACCGACAAACTCACCGTTCGTTCACTGTTTATCATCTCACCTTTGGGGTCACGCCTTTAACCGCAATACCACGTGACGTTAGGAATGTCAACATGAATCTGCACTACACGCTGTAAGATGATAGTCTCGCGTAGCCAGACCCTTTACCAACCCTAACCGCTTACAGTGTGTTGTGCACATTGATTTTGTTGACACTCCTAACGGGAATAGGCAAAATCAGTTGGTTAGATGGCAACTTCGGAATTATTGCTAGATAACCTCAGGATCGAGTTGCTAGATAATCACCCTCCCCCTAGGGCCTCCTCCTCAGGATCGGGTTGTTTATCAGTGATAATTCCTCAAACACATGGTTAAACTATTACATAATAAACAGAATCCTCTGGTTTATCAATCAGTACCCGTATCACCCTAGAAATTGAATTGTTTACCGTTTTGAATTCTTTTGCGGGTGCAGTTAAAACTTGAAAACTTAAGGGACTTCCATTTCTATTCGAGTTAGTGGCTGTGGTAAGTTAATGCGCTCTTTGTCATGGTTATAAGCCGTGCTCAACAGTATTTACTTGAAAATACATTGTCCACTAGACTACCACGAAGGTAAGTCTGTAGGTGCATGTCCAGTGTCAAAGCATTGTGTGTTACAACCACTACTTAGCTAAAGAACATCACAAAGAAAACGTTTAAATAACGTGTATTGTTTTGTTGTTGTTGTTTTTTCTTCAATTCAAGCAGTTGCAGAGAGTTGTTACTATGGCACTGAAATCCCTTTACCGTGTTTGCGAAATTTTAAAACTGGACCTTATTTTCAGTAGCTTCAGTGTTAGAAGTCAAAATCATTCATATAAAAATAGTATAGTCTTTAGGCTCGCTCGCCATTTGTGCTCAAGCACATCACTAGTTATACTACTGGTAGCTGGCTGGCCCTCGAGGTAATAGCCTAAGTTATTGGCGGCAAAGTTAATGAAATTGCGTATGAATTGAGCACGATTAGGCAGCAGTTTGATCAGAGTAATTTTGGGATGAGTTACAGGGAGTTCTTTGTTATTCTATTGAATTACTTAATGACCAAAAGTTTCTGGTGGTACTGTACACTTTAATTGCAACTTTATTCAGTTAATGTTCTGAATACTCAAATGAAACAAAACAAAAAACAACAACAACAAATCCTAAGGAAAGCCAATAGTAAAAGATTCCCTTTTGCACAAACAGTTAAGAGCAATACTTAAACTTTTACTAGGATAAGATATCCATTCTAATCCTTATAGTTGACTTGTTTTCTTAGCAACTCGTAAAAGATCACTTTTTTGTCTTCGCTGGAATTATTATTACTGTACTAGCTAAATAGACGACCACCGTTATTTCTGATATCACCAATGAATAAAAATTCAAATAAACACGCGCTTTGCCTATTACGACCGAATAAATAATTTTGGTGGAGTGGAGCTACTAATAGCATACAGGGACATACTCTGATCTTACCTTTAACGGAAGATTGCTGAGGGGAGAAGTTATATAGGTGTAAGTGAGAGTTGTATAACTTGCAATGGTAGGCTTAGTAAGTGTGTCTATTTCAAATTTATTTGTCAAGAGTATAACTCTTGTAAACTGGAGGGTCTTAAAGGTTATTGTAAATAATGCAAATGTTTGGGGTTGCTATTTACTTCATTTTAAGCATTTCTGTGTATAATAATGTTACTATATTTTTTGTTCTTTTCTATAAGAACTTGGTGATAGCTACAATTGAGTGATTTAATGATAATTTTTGTGTATAATTAATTTGAAGCAACAATTGAGTGATTTAATGATAATTTTTGTGTATAATTAATTTGAAGCAGTTTATCTAATTGCATAACTTAATTAGTTAAAATTATGGTACCACTAAAAAGCTAGAATCCACATGAGCTCTGCAGCCACATTTTTTGGCATGGAGTACGATGTAAATAGGTATACATAGAACGATGGTATTTAAAGTTTAGTCGTTACATATTAGTGCTTATAGTAGACGGTTTCGGACATTGATAATGAAGTGTCTTCTTTTCATAGTCAACCTAGCATTAAGTTGCTACTTACCAGGTGTGTATAATATGATAAGAAATATGGATAATTAATAATTTATTTGATACTATTTAGAATCAACACTTGTAAGATCTCCAACATGTGAACACCACAATGCAGTTTATATCTGTACTGTCAATGCTGGACTCGTTAACTGGGAGATTCGATTTCCCGAAAGATTACAATCAATAACATTCAGTTTTGGAATATTTTTCAGTAGAACTCAAACTAGAAGAGGACCTGGATCAGTTATTTTTAGAGGAGAAGCAGATTATATTAATGCTAGTTATAGTGTGTATCCTTCATGCATTCTGCTCTTCTCAACTTGACTGAAATTAAATGTAATAATGAAATAACAGTATATAAAACATTTCCAGGTAATACGTTAGAACTGCGAGACCTCTTATATTATTACAGCATAGATAGATTCGTTTTGCAAGGAGAGCAAAAAAAATTAAAAACATGGTGTTTAAAAACAATTCATCCATTATTTATAAAATATGACAACTATAAATAAACACTGTATTCTCAATTAATCTATTATTCTTAATTGTTGTTATGCAGATTATTTTGACTTGGTTCCAGCTGTAAATCTAGGTTCAATAGGTCATATTACAATATCATGGGATCCTAATATAAATTCTCGTTATTTAACAATAGATGTGGCTTCAGATCAGTTCATTTCTTATAATTACAAATTCAATTCATCATCTTTCACTGTTAATGTTACTAATGTAAAGTATAATGGTGAACTTTACTTCTACTTGTTCAGGATCATCATCTATGTTATATATATATTGGTGGGTTATTTTAGAATAAGCATAAAACATTTTAACAACTACATTTTAAATACCAAGTAAACTTTACATTTTGCTCTTTGTTATTAATTTGATTAAGTTCTGAGATAAAATATTTAAACTATCAAATTGTACCTGACAATGGTATAATATCAGATTGAAGAATTGAAAACATGATAAATAATTTTACAAGTTTTATCACTAGCAATATACTTAACTATACCCATAAGTGGTAAAATTAAACAATAATATTAAACCTGACTTAAATATCCTTACCACATCCTCCGAACAAAATAAAAGAAAAGCAATAACAAACTAGAGTCATGATTAAGGTTTTAATGACTTAAATGTCCAATTTTTTTAGTTAAATACTTCCAACTTGATATAACTGTGATTCTAAATGGTTATCACTTCACATAAAAAAATAATCAAGCTTCTAATTATTTATTTCGAAGGACGTTACTTACAATATAGTATTTTATGCTACAGATCAATTGATACTTTTGTTTCACCAATGTATTAACATCAGTAATTGAATACTCATGAATGTACAAAGCACTTAATATGATACTACATCATATGATATGTTTAGGTCCTTGCCTATTGGAAAATCTTGCAGAAAACATTATACAAAACAGAAGTTTCAACATAAATCATCATGATATATGGACATTTATCAGAACTGTTCCACAACATTTCTAGAGTATCAAACTAATTGTACTGCAACTGGATGGTCTACTGATATATATTGTTCAGCCCTAGGTTAGTTATCTGCTATATTAACAACAAACTACAATATAAATCAAATGACATGTAACTTACCTTTTGTATGCATTACACTCAATTATTGTTAATTTCTTCATAGTTTTGAAAGTTTACAATATAATTATTTTCATTGAATACACATGACATCCTGTAATTATAATTTTTGTTTACATCTATGTTGTAATACGAAATATGCCCACCTGTAATCCAAGTAGATATATGTAATAATAGGCTTACAATATAATATTTCTATTTCATTTAATTGTTTGTCATTGTTGCGTGAGGCAAGTACTGGACAGTAGTGAGGCAACCTACTCTTCAGGAGAGACGTATTACCTCTGGTCCAAAACAGAGATAACATTTCTTTAGCAATTGAGCTAACTTCATTTAAATGTTTAACAACATGGCTCTCCTGCCACACAGTGGTGCCTGATGAACTAACTTGTAGTGGTGGATGATGGCAAGTACTTACTAATAAATACCTCGATTACTAAATATTTTATCACGTTTACTAATATACTTTATCTTAATATTTTACATATTTATTATCTGAGTCCTATATGATATTATGGAGAGGTATTTCATAAGCAGGTTCATTTATTTTCACACCAAAGAAGAATGAGAAAAAAGCCTGAAAGTGAATTATCTTGACTTACCACCTCCAATGAGTATATAAAGTGGTATATTCTATATGCTAGATCTTTTTCAGTGAAGCAAACTTACTAAAACATTATTGTCCTTATTATTATGTTTTTCTAATAACATTGTATTGATGTAACACAGATACCTATGATTTTGCCACAACTACAATAGTAAGGTGATGATTCACAATTGAATTGCTACACCTATGTAAATACACTTGGGACTTTGCATTAGTTGCAACATTCTTTTTAATACTAGAATAACAATCAGGAACTATATCAAAAAATGAGTGATGCTCAAGTCCATAACTAACGGTATCCTTTCCTTCTAAACGGCCTTCAGCACCGCTGGGACTTACCGTTCGACGAACCTCTTTGTAACGGACTCTCCCTATTCCAGGCAAACGGACACTATGCACGAATTAATTTAATTACCTCTGCTAGCAGACTGGCGGGCCACTTAACTTACTCAGCAAAATAATGTTGATTATGTTGATTTTATTTGATAATGGTTGTTGCTAACTACCTGCTATATCAATCCTTGTGATGCTAGTGATGTAGTAATTTCTTTCATTTTCTTTACATATAGTTCTGGGCCATAAAAGCTGTAACAGCAAGGTACTTCAACACCATATCCTCCCCCTCTGTTAACTCTGTCTGCAGTTACTTCGGCAAAAGCCTTATTATAGTCTCATCTTGCACTTTACCCACTACTGGTGTCCACACATCTTTGTACACATGTTGCCCTCTAATGTACATTGCAATTTAGTGGCATTCAAAGAGCTACCGGTCGGTTGAGATGCCATCTTCTTGGTAGATTACTTAACGGGCAGGGCAAGCTTGAACTATCCCAGTTAGTGAGCCATAGTGTAATGTGCTACCTTGGTGGTCGAGTTGTGTAAGTTCTGCAATGGCTTCTGTTGCTGGAAAGAAATGGTGCCATCTAACCCTGGAAAAGAAAGTTGAAGTCATTAAGAAATCGGAAAGTTACCCCTCTCTGTCAGTTCATGCCCTTGGTGAAATATTTGGTTATGGTAAGACTCAGATTTCTACTATCCTGAAATCTAAGGAATCTATTATCACTTTATAGGAGTCTAATGCCTCCAGTTTGTTAGCAAGAGGATAGCCTCCTACTTCAGAATATTCAGATATAAATGATGCTTTATATGGCATCTACTTGCCTGCTCTAAAAACATTTACCCCGTTGGCCCACAGTTAACTCAGAAGGCTAAGGACATGCTGTGCAGCTGGAAAAGCCAGGATTTAAGGGTAGAGTGGGTGGCTTGAAAAATTGAGAAAGAGGTATAATATTCGACAAGTTACAAAACAGGGTGAATCAGGGGATGTTTCAGGAGTCACAATTCAGTCCTGGAAAGAGAGATTACCTGAAATTTTGAAAAAAGATGACATTTATAACCTTGATGAAATGGTTGCTTTTGGAGAGCTTTGCCTGAGAAGGGTTTTGGTAAGAAGGGAAAGAAATATTATGGTGGGGAAAAGTCTAATCAGAGAGTTACAATAGCTTGCTTAGTTAATGCAGCTGGGAGTAAAGAAGCCCCAGTAGTATTTTAGAAATCTGAGAACCCTAGGTGTTTTTGTGGTGTACTTAAGAATAATCTACCAGTGAGGTATTTTAGTCAGGCAAAAGCTTGCATGACAAGTGAAATCTTGCATAGTGTGCTGACTGTATTTAATCGAAAAATGAGTTTGTTTGACTGCTTATTTAATCTCTACCGCATTCATGAACAGAAACACTAGATAAACAGTCAAAAAGTGACGGTTTCCCGAGAAGGGACAGCTTCTCAACAATGGACAAAACTGGTGTTCCCATTTTGTCCTTTATTTGGAAGTTCGACTGTATATTCAAAATGTGTCACTCAAACTACTTTACATGATTATTTTCATTGATTTTTATGTTACTATTGAATTCATTGTAATGATGTTTCTGTTCATGGATGGGGTAGAGATTAAATAAGCAGTCAAATTTGAACTTCTATGAAGGACACCTCTGTATAATGGACAAACAGGTTGTTCCTATAGTGTCCGTTATTTGGAGGTTCCACTGTATATAGTGTGAATGTTTGTTTATCATAATAGCAATTGCAATACACATTCTGTAAATGGAGAAGGAAAGTTGTATAGCTAAAAGGAAAATATTGATACTTTTTGACAATTTTGGAATTATTTTCGTGCCTCTTTGACCAATCACTTCTGTTCACAGCTGCAGATAAGTCTGCTGATGTACCTAAATATTAACCGTTACCTTCAGAGCTCCTGAAGTAAAAACAATTATCTGAAAAAGTTATGTAATATTGAGCTAAGTTGAGCCATTATTCTCTTTGCAAGTTCAATTGTAGAGTGAACAAATCTTAAATTACAACATATTCATCTCACTCATATTAGTGTATAGTAAAATCTCCATCAAATTCTTTATCCATTTGATTAGATTTTCTGCTATATACACTCAGTCAACATTAACAGATTGGGAGGGTGAAGCTTATAACTACTCGGAACATGGTGAGCAAGCAGCCTTAGACTGAACATAATAGATGAAATGATGCCTAGATTTAACTTAAAAAAATAATATGACTTGCAAGTATACCAACACATAGTGGCTAAAGTAAGAATGCAGTAGTACAAGTTATCTTGCTCAGTTATCATTCTCTACTATTGGTTAACGTTACATAAGTTTCCCTCTCCTGCACTCTTTTTTCTGAACTATCTGACCTTTTCTATACCCCACGTCTCCTTTCTTCAGCTCTTATTGTTCATACATGGAGTCACCTTTTACTTTGTAATTCGCTCCTACTTCTGAATTTTTGTCCTACTTCTGAAATTTTGTCCCACTCCTGAATTTTTGTCCACTTTGAGAAACTTTTAGTCTTCTATTTCTACTTACGTCTTCGTTTTGGAGAAACTAACCCCCACCTTTACTGGTCAATAACACTCGCTTTTTAGTTACGATTTATCGCCTTTTACCTTTCTCTTCCGTACTTTCTCCTACCTATTGTAAACCTACGCCGTCATCCACCGTCTATTCCTCCCGCTTTATAGAATTAACCCTACTGAAGACAACAACAATTTACCTACTATGAGATGACAATGCTTTACCGAACCTTACAAATGCCACGAATTATTCATGAATATCGACACAGTCGGTCACCGTCGTCGCCTGTCGTCGTCCTCCTTACTGACACACACGTAAGTATAGTATGAATGTAGCCAGTGGTTTATTCACCTCCCGACAATAGTTGCATAGGTACATGCAGATAATTTTTCATAGGTATATGCAGATAATTTATACCTGGCTAACTAGCTAACCAGTTGTATTCAATAAATATTGAATCCCTAGTTGGATTTAACCAGCTATCACATGACCACAACCTTGTGATGCTATTATGATTAAAATAAATGAATGGGTGTGGTCTAGTGTCATGTGCCATGGGAGCCACCCCATTCCAAGTCATGTTCCTACACACCACGGGCAGCCGGTTATTTGCAATGGTGCTAAGCTTCAATATTAATCATGTTACCTTCTGCCAAAAGAATGGAATCTCCACACATCATTACACATTAATTGTGAACTTTCCTATTGAAGTGCAATCTCTGTGGAATCCAGCATTTTCACCTGGCTGATCACAAAAATAGCTAATTTCCTCTTTGCAAGTAGGTCTCTCTACACTAGAACATGGCCACATTCCCATTGTAGCTCCCTCCTCTATATATTATAGAGCTACTTCAATTTCTCTCGATTCAGCAACAAATTTTTCTTGTTTTCATCTTCCTAAACAGATTAATTCAGTCTGATTAAATTACAAACCACAGGATTTATGCCAAACAGCGCGATGACTCCTCAGAGTAGCCTCCAACTCTTTATAGTCCAGTGGGAAATGGTACTTTTGATCCAATATTGTGACAGAGTGGACCAAAGCCTGAAACTTGGCATACATTCCTACACAAAAATATGAGACTTTCTATACAAGAGATTTTTGTAAAAATTAATAGCGATGTCCGCGATGATTTATATTTTCGTGCCTAATACAACTACTATAGCGAAAATTAAAAACGCGAAAATATATTTTTTGAAATCCCACATGGTTATTTCAAGATCAACCAGTTGTGTACCTTGTGATGGATTGGGACTTGTGTCATTCGAGCACAAGCTTTTGTCGAGTTAGTATCTCACATTGAAAGTGTAGTCGAAAATGGCATCTTTGTTTTTAAGCTTTCAGAGCTTCATTCTCTCTATGATGGTTATTTACATGATCTTGGAGTTGATAAGGCCATAAATAGAACCAGATTAAAGATACAGCTTCTTGATTACTTTTTTGGCGATTGTCAAAAACAGTGTGATGGAAAAAATGTGATGCTATTATTCAATGAGGGTTTGAAGAAACTATTAAAGGAAAGCATGGATGCACAGGACTATGAATGTCAGATGCTTATAATGGCTATGGTCGTTAAATTTTTGAGAAGAGAAATTCTGTCTTCAAAGTCCTCACCATTCACAGGAAGCTTCTTGCCAGAATGTCAAAATCAGTCTGTGCCTGCTGCTCTCAAATTGTTTGTATCTATGTTACTTGATGGGTACCAAAAAAAGAACAATGCATGTCACAAGCTTCACTTAACATATCCCAGCTTATATACTTCAATGCAAGAGGTACCTCTTCTACTGCGAATAATGCTTATCATTCCAAGGAACGAGAGCCTCCTTTACCCTTGTACTTGGGCTTGAATATTCATACACAGACAAGAAGTAAAAAATTAGTGAACAAGCTAAGCAAACTAGGCCTTTGTATAAGCTATGACAGAGTAATTAAGCTGGAGAATTCAATAGCCACTGCTGTTTGCAGATGCTATGAAGAAGAACAATTGGTATGTCCACCTAATTTACGAACAGGACTATTTACCGTGGGAGCTTTTGACAATCTTGACTATAATCCTTCGTCCACCACTTCTATGGGGTCCTTTCATGGAGGTAGAATTAGCATTTTTTAGTTTCCCACTACATCAAACAGTGGAATTGCCAGAAATCCAGTTATTATTGATCCAAGTCAGCCATGTAAGCATGCCCTTCCTGATGACTATACAATTATACCTTCTATCTCTTGTGACACAAGTAAGCTTAGTGTGCCAGAGTATACCGTGCCAGAGTATACCGTTCCCCATGAAGTTCACAATGTTTTGGAAGTTGAAAAAGCAGCTGAAGAAAGATGGATTCAGCTTGGTATTGAACTGATTCATAAGGACATGCTTGGAAAAAGAGGAATACATCTCTTGGGGAGCATTTCATGCATCTCTGACTGCCAATCCCACAAATCCTCTATCACTGAATGCTCTTCTGCCTCTCTTCTCTGAAAAAGCAGCCACAGTAGCTATGGTGAAACATGCCATGAGCATCCTTCAACAAGTAACAGATAGGCTAAATCCAGGACAAACACCAGTCATGGCATTTGATCAGCCTCTCTATGCACTTGCGAAGTCTGTACAGTGGCTTTGGCCAGACTTATTAGGAGAGAAAAGGTTCGTAGTGATGTTTGGGGGACTCCATATAGAAATGGCATTGTGGACTACTATAGGTAGTTTTCTGGATGGTTCTGGTTGGACAACAGCCATATATGAAGCTGAGATTGCCTCTATTGGAACAGCAGATTCATTTTTGAAAGCCTCCCACCTTACAAAAACTCGACACAGTCACCAAGTGACATTGTTAGCCCTCTCAAAGCTGCAATATGAGGCATGGGAGCATGCATCTCAGGATGGTGTGTCATTTGAGGTGTGGCGAAAGGACATGGTAGGCAAAAGTCTAACTTTCAAGTATTGGGATACAGTCTTAAGATTTGAAATTCTTGTACTTGTGTTTATTTGTGCACATCGTACCAAAAACTTTAGTCTCTATGTTGAGAGTTTGGAAGCTTTAGTGCCATGGTTTTTTGCCCTTGACCGCATCAATTATGCCAGATGGATCCCTATTCATATCAGAGATATGAAATCACTTCCTCTTAGCATAGAGCAGTTCCAAAATTGTTGGGTTGTTCAGAAGACTAAAAACAGATTCTCCTGCATACCCATCGATCAAGCCCACGAACAGAACAACAAATTGGTGAAAGGTTCTGGTGGGGCTGTGGGAATGACTGAAAATCCTTCAGCATTCAGAAAATGGATGGTGGCAGGATCTGAACAGGCTCGTCTATTGGTGGAATTTGAGTCCCAGTTCATGGATACTGCGGATCAGAATTGCCTGCAACATGAACAAAGTTCTTCAACTCAAGCCACCGTCAAAAGGCAAGTGAGAAGTTTGTGTGAGGTAGTATCCAACATGGGAAATCCTTTTGTAGATGACTGTCCTGAACTGCTGGTCCTTGACAGTCGTAATTGTTGTAGTGAAGATGTAGTAGCTACAGTACAAAGCATTGAAGAGTTGGGTAAAACACAGTATCACAAATACTACAACTATGTTATCAAAGATCGGAGTGTGCCAATCCAACAATCAATCAAGAAGAATTTTCTGCCTTTATTGAAGCAGTCTTTTTCCAGAAAGCATACCAAGAAGGAGAAGCAGATAGCTGGACTTAAGAGTGACTGTAACCTTTTTAGTCAGCTTTATATCGCTAGCCAGTTTCGTGATGGAGACCATCAAGATTTCTTTACACACGAAAACCAGCCCTGGCCACCTTCGCTTTCAGAACATGGCAAACTTAGACTCCCAACCAAAAAATCAGATTACTGAAATGCATTGGAATACAAAGTACAACTGAACCTAGACATTATAATGATGTTATGGTATTCGATGGTTCTGCAATTGTTCATGCTCTGTCAACAAAACTGGTAAAAAACAAATATGGAATTATTACTTACCTCATTCTTGAGTATTGATAACTTCTGTAGTATCAAATTGAAGTTACTTTGACCATCTGAATTACCTTGAATTCTTGACAAGCACTCACCTACAAAAACAAAAGACAATCAATTTTAGCACACAAAAACAAAATTACCTTCTTACCTCATTTTCTTGAGCAGTGGTAACTTTTGTAGTACCAAATTTGAGCCAATCTGACTATTTGAATTTACCAGTCACTGTTGACAAGCTCTTAGCTACAAAAAAGAAAGGCCAGAGTTAATTTTGCATATTTAGCTAACAAATATGGAATTACTACTTACCTCAGCTTCCCTCGAGAAGTAGTAGCTTCCTTAGCATTATTACTACGGCATTCTGACTACCAACAGCTCTTGACAACCAACAACCGGCACTCCGTATCCCCCCATAAAACGGCGAAGTTTTGAAATTAAGTCTGGAAAAGGGTCTTCAATGCCATAGTAACCGGTCGAATCAACTTTTTGTTTCTTGAAAAGCAAGCATTTTCGCAGGAATTTTCTCACACTTTGGAGCTTAAGTATAAAGTAAGGCTTGCTTAATGCTGTCGTTTCAGAATAAACTGGGGTCAAGCCTAAAAAGCCGTGTTTTTTGGAGAAAAAAGTTTCCCGCGCGCGCGTTTAAAGGGCATACGTACCATCCCACATACATATATACATATAACATATACCCGATTTTGCATTATCCACCCCTAATACTGTCTCGCTCGCTACGCTCGCTCGCCAACTAGTGATGTGCTCTAATAGCACAAAATAGCGAAGCGAGCGATGCATGTTCCCTGTAATTGCAGCTATTCCATGCATGCTTGGTGTGGCTAAAATATACTGTCAGATTCTTTACTTTGCTACCTGTTTCTGTTTCATTTTAGCTCTCTAAAGTGTATTAAATTCTTGATTTAGGGTTGAATAGAAATAGTTTTAGCATATTATAACCTGGTTTTTCAATAAAAAAGAAAGAAAAATTAAGACATAACAACCACTAAATGTGATGGTAAAAATAATTTTGATCTAATTAATCATTTAGTTGCCAGGTCAGATCTATAACTTTATACACTATTTAAATGTTATCACATTTCATAATTGTATGAGCAATTTGCTAGCAACATAAATGGGTAAATCCTTTGTATATATAATTGGACAAGAATAAAAATGTTCAGTTACAAATAGGACTTGGCCTGTTGTGCAAATTAACCTTTGACCTTTGGTAAAGCAATGGCCTGTTATTTTAGCTGGATGCCCTGTTACAATAAGGTTATCCAGTAACAAGTTGGGCATCTATATGAACATTACATTATGCGACAGTACTTGGGAAAAGGGACCTATTGCATTAAGAATTGAATAAAAATGAGTTATTTATACCAATGTGTAGAGCAATCCCTCTAAGAGTATTTTGATAGCAAGGTTATAGACAGGTATTGCCTGGTTCACTAAATATACTCTGGCAATCTAACTTACTTCAGCACAGTTGATTGGAGAATAAAACTGTAATTAAAACTTCTGATTCAATTTTCTGCCAGAGTTCAAGTTGAATTAACAGGAAGTCCATGTTACAGATTACCCAAGACATTTATTTATCCTAGGAAAATTGAGGTGCTTTGCTGAAAAGGATTAAGTTATAAATGGGTCGTTTACTTCATTGATGGAGGAGGCCTTACTCAGTTCAAACCCTATGCACTAAACAGGTATGGGGCCGTTTTTGCTCCATTTTTTTCTATTTCCAACAGTTTAATAGCTAATTGTAGTTTGGTAACAATAGCCAATTTGGCTTACTGTGTTTTATCTTAGTTTTGTTATTTCACTGGCTAGCTAAGTGTTTAGGATTAAAAGTCTTAGCTAAGTCAGTAAACCAGCTTGTTGCCTGTTTTGGAACAAGTGAACAAAGAAATAATAGCAATTTCTTTAAATCTATGAAACAAAAGATAATTTCATGATGGACTTTCAAAGTGTGTTTCCTTCTCTTGTGGCAGTGTGACACAAGTCTTCATTATCACTGATATCTGTATCCAGTCAGAGACTTGCTGATTCTTCCCAGTCTTCACAATAATAAATACAGGGAGCCTCCTGGACCTCATAGTCAGCCACATCAACTAATTTAGCTTAATTATTAGCCTTTATTATTGCTATTCTATTGCTGCTGCCTATTACACAACTTACAGAATTACAGAACTTACTGGCAGATTTTCCAATGTACAGGGTAATTTGTTACTAGGCAACAAATTGAACCCGCTCACGGTTTTCAATTACATGTGGGAAGGGGTTTCAATTACATGTGGGATCAGGTTCCTTGCACTTTTGGAAGGTTAAAAACAAAGAAAAAAAGGTGGCTGTGTTTGAACTGGGGCTTAGACCTTCAGCAAAGGTTTCAGTCACTCAAATTTGGTGTCAGATTAGCTAAAGAGTAGGAGATACCAGTGGACAAAAAAAAGGAGAAACCATAAAAAATTTTTGTCAGCGTTCAGACTGTACCGTACATGTTTTTATTTACATAATTGGTCCCTTTCTCTATAAGTACTGTCACATACTTCCTTTACCACATAATTTTAATAACACAGTCCCCTATTTCTGAACAAATTACCTAAGGTGTACTATGTAAGAAATAATCTTATGTTGAGGCAAACTTTATAGTTTTAGCTATATAAAATAATACAACAAACCAGCTTCTTTCAGTAAAATTTAATAGTTTTATAAGGCAAGTAGCTATAAAGTAAAAGAAGTTACTTGACAATATTAAAAAAAAAAGGTGATCAAACTTTTGACAAAATTTTTACGAACCTTCATAAACCCCAGGTTTCTAATTCTTCCAGATGATACCAACTAATTCAGGGGTTTCCTTGACCAGAGATGGCAATATACAAACCAGATTAAGTCAGTCTGTCACGGAAAGTAATGAGTGTATTAAATAATACTGATAACTTTAATACAGTCTGGCCGTACACATTATAAGAAACAGCACCACACCCTTCGCAGTCACCCGAAAACATTAATCACGTGATAGATTCGTTAGTATACCTCATATTATACTGTATACACATAATTCAAAATTGCAAATATGTAATTTTTCGTACTCTTTTTACCGCTTTTACAATTTTTTTTTTATCATTCTTTAGTTACAGATTAATAGATTTAGGGCATTGTCCTGGCAACGGCATTGACGTCGATGGTTGCTATAGAGCGATTTCATCACGTGATGAAACTATTGCCGACGTCAGCATTGCGCCATCTTGGTGTACAGGTAGTTGGGCGGAGCCCGACCTCTGCTGAAGGGAGAGGTCGGGTAACAAGCCTGTTTGTTCCTGCTGAGTCAGCTAATCATGACGTCATGAACCGATTGCGTGGGATTTGTGGCCATTCTTTTCACCCACGCACATAATAATTGCCAATAGTGGAGTTAGTACAATTACGATACTAAACCCATGTTCATGCTGTAAGTAATTATCCATGGCCAGAGGTAAAACTGCAAAGCACAAACTTTGCCCAAACCCAGTAGGCAATACAGCAAACACATCTTGCCCAAGCATAAACGCCACAGTAATGTCTAACTGTTCTTGCTTTAGAGAGCTGTAACCCAATACTCTCGATGCTGCTCTCACTGCAAAGCCAGCACTTAGCTTCTTAGCCATCCGGGCAGGTTGGAGGAAGCGCCAGTAAATCTCTCTTTTGTGTGTACGTATATTTCTGCGTAGGCGTATTCCTGTCCGCCCACCCATTCCCTTAGCATTTAACCACACTGCAATCTGATTGGACTGCAACGTACGTTTGTTACCCGACCTTTTCCCTTCAGCAGAGGTCGGGCTCCGCCCAAATAGTGTACAGGTGGTCTACAACTGTAACGGTGATGTCAGAGTCCTGTATTACTACACTTTCAGCGGAAACTATGACCAGATATGAAGAAAAAATTAAGCTAATTGGTGAGGTGTTCGACCGTAAACAACGACAGTAAACAAACAGTTAGTCTGATACACTACCAGGTTCTCACGGGCTTAAAGACACTTTTTACAGCTTCTACAATGCTTCTAGAAAAAGCTAAGCCATCTGAAAAGCTTCTGTAACAGAGGTAACTTTTATATAATATTTCATAGAGACCGCGGTAAAATGTTTTGACCGACCTAGGCATAAACTTAAACACAAAAATTGTGAAATACTCTTGAAGCTACTTGGTCTGTAAACATTTTTCCTAGCTCTTTAGTAATGCTCTGGGCGTATGTATTTCAAATTTTAAGCTTCTACCTAATCGTTAAGTGTACTGTATAAGCTACAGAATTTTGCAGACAAAGAAATCCACATTGAAGATAGCTAGCAAATTCTGCAATTTATCATCCTTGGAGGTGAGATGACCAATGGAACTGTCCTCCAACTCTTTCAGTTTGGTGACAACATCTTCCAAACAGCTCCTAATGAAGCCGTGGGATTATCTGTCAGGTAAGACTGGAGGAAATCAATTTTCCTTCAGAGAAGTTCTGCAGTCTTGTGCGCCTGGATAAGTTCAATGAGTCCTCGCAACAAAGAATTAGTTTTCAACACATTTTGATCATAAGATCCAGTATCATAAGATTCTCCCTTGTCAGGGTAATCATTCAGAATAGCATCGTGATTGAGGTAATATTCCTCATCTGCTTTAGTGAGAGCAGAGAGCTGCTGAGATAGAATGTCTACATCAAGATTATCTGGAGACATTGTGGCAAATGCACTTGTTTGGTTTAGGATTATTGTTACTCTACCTTTAGCTGTAGAGAGTTTGTTCTTAAGAGACTGATATTCATCGACAGACATGTTGTATCAGTTAGTTCTGAATGATAATTGATAATCAGAATAAACTATCACAATATACAATTAATTCTGAAGATTGATGGGTGATAAGCAATTAGCTCTGAAGATATCGATGAACAATTAATTCTTAGTTAATTCTTAGAGTGATGATAGTGACAACTAACAATCGACCAAGGATAGAGTTCAGCTTATATAGATAACTTGACACTGGTTGTAGCAGAATCCAGCTCGAAGGCCCAGAAATATGTATAGCCCACAAATAGCGATGGACTGACCAACAGAGAAAGTGGGGTCCAGCTATAGATGACTATTAGCCTACTGACTATGCTAGCTAAGCGAAACTCAACTCAACCTACAATATGCCAGAGCCGCTACAAACAAAGGATCCCACTACAATAAATAAGTTTAATTAAATAGTGACTAGCAGACAGTTGACCTCAGCTAGCAGAGAGATAGAACAAACTAAATGCTATAACAAAAACTCAAGATCAAAAACTGGAAAAAAAAAAGAAAAAAAAGATTAGTTATAGCAGCATGGGCATGATGAGTGTACATAGAGAGCAAGGGAAAGGAAATTTAATCAATATTGGTACGT
>WLWD01001827.1_pt1 | contig 73627 bp, 47 predicted proteins | sample 6712731 | NCBI WGS metagenome assembly WLWD01 (sample SAMN12718690, study PRJNA576275) | sponge metagenome | isolation source: marine sponge | host: Mycale hentscheli | place: New Zealand: South Island, Marlborough, Capsize Point | collected 2014-11-01
CATTTGAATACCTTGGCTTTGTGGTTGGTAACGGTCGATTGTCAATCCCAGAGTGTCGTGTGGAACAGTTCAAGAACTTTACCCGACCAACAACTCAATCTCAACTTCGTTCATTTTTAGGATTATTAAATTATTATCGTAAATTTATTCCTCATCTTTCTGATTTGTGTAGTTCACTCACATGTATGACAAAACCTTCACAACCCAAGAAATTGTGTTGGACGACTGAAACTGATCATGCCTTTCATTCTGTTATTTCTAGCATTTGTGCATTTACTGTTTTGGTTGTACCATGTGATAATGATGCCTTTGCAGTGTTGTGTGATGCCTCCACTCGTGGTGTGGGAGGGGCTCTTTGTGTCTTTAGGGAAGATGTGTGGATGCCAGCAGCTTTTTGTAGCAGACAGCTCCAGCCTCGAGAGAATAGATACACTATCACTGAGTTGGAAGCCCTCGCAATGCTCACTTCCATTAAGAAATTTGCCTACTATCTGGTTGGACGACAGTTCAAGGTTCTGACGGATCATAAGGCCCTTGTCTCATTCTTCACCTCAAGTCAACTCAACAATCGCTTGTGGAGATGGCGCTTGCAGCTGGCTGACTATGACTTCTCCATTGAGTATGTCCAAGGCAAAGATCACTGTATTCCTGACTCGCTGTCACGACAAGGATGGCCTGATGAAGAAGACCACCATCAGTCATCTTAGAAGGGGGGATATGTGGTGAAATACCCTTCCCCACATGCTCACTACAGGAACACCTTCAGGAACATATTAGATTATTAACTATAATTAGCCTACCTTGCCATTCACTATTCATGCATCTCACATTTCACCCTATTCACTCCCATTGCTACTTCCCATGTACTCTAATGCACCACCCTTGTATGCTCTCATCACACACAATTCCTGGTTGGTTTTATATATATTGGCCAACCCAACTTGTAAAGTTCAGTTCGGATTGTATAAGCATTTTGACATCTTGTGAGATACCTACTCCTCTTTGCTTAGAATTAAAACTCTAGCTTGGGTCGAGGGTTTGAAGGAACTCGGTTTGATCGCTGAGAATCCTGTTGCACATTCCGAACTCTGGTGGCGGCACTATTTTATTTTCGTCTCTACTGTCTCACCACAATAGGAACATAATGGGATACAATATCAGACTAAAAAAAAATGCTTCCAAAATGTTCATTTCTATTCAACTCCTAAAATTCTAGGGGGGAACCCAGCGCTAGCCTCCCACTGTATGAACCCCTGGTATGTATACTCCACACTGTACATGAGAGTTAACAATCGTTGTATTGAGAAAGTGTAATTTGAAAATGAAAAGCAGTACAAGCACACACGTGGAATTCAACTTACCCGGCATGGATGGTATCACAGACTGAACAATCCCTCCCTTAGGATCCGGAACCTCCATACAATAACAAAAAAAACACAAGACAACAATGATATTTGTAACATAATAGCTGGCCTCGCTGAATTGCCCCCCCTCCCCCGTCATTACTTTTCACTGACATTCTTGTACCATAACCCCCCCCTCCCCCGTCATTACTTTTCACTGACATTCTTGTACCATACAATACCAAAAAAACACAAGACAACAATGATATTTGTAACATAACAGCTGGCCTCGCACAGATCATAAAAATAAATGTATAATTTATTATACATAAATTGACTGGTGTACACACACACACACATGAAATTCAACTTACATGGGCATAGTAGTCACGATCCAAAAAGATCCAGAGTCTCTCCCAGGTTGTATACGGAAGCGCCACATACTGTTTGTCCACGGTTGCTCTCTCTCATTCCACAAATGCACGCACACACATACACACACACACACACACTAGAAAAAAGAAGATACAGGTGAATACAGATCATAAAAATAAATGTATAATATAAATTGACTGGTGTACACACACACACATACATGAAATTCAACTTACATGGGCATAGTAGCCCCCCCCCCATTGGAAAAGACCCCCCTCCACCCCCCACCCCCCCGAGTTCGTTCCCTCCCCGGTTAGATCTGGAAGCGCCAGAATAACATTTCAACTCCACGCACACACATATACATCGAGTGTGAAGCTCCACTACAACACCACAAAAACACAGACAACGACAACGACAATAACAATACATATTACAACTTGTGGGATGTTCAGGGGGGGAGGGGGTTTGGGGGGGGGAGCAGCCACAAATATCAAAGTCTGTGGTCCTTCACACAAAAGATTATGGAATATCAATGGGTGTGTTGTCATCTTTCTTCCACTCTCCCCCTACCTAATCCACCCGACTCTTGTTATTCGATTCCCGCCTTCTCCGACCACGAGGACTTCCAGAACTCGGAGCAGGAGGAGCCACTTCCTCTTCTTCATCACTGGAACCTGCTGCCTATTCGTGTTTCATCATTGGAAGACTCAGGTCCGGTATCCCCTCCTTCATCACTGGAAGACTCTGCTCACTCAATGAAATATATATATATTATAGCTAAACAGCTTACTCTATCTCAATATAGCTATAATTAAGTCCTTTCCACAACAGAAGCTTGCTATTTTTCAAAAGAAAGACAAGAGAAAGACAAGCTTACTTCGATCATCTTCTTGACTCCCATTTTCAGTATCAGAGTTGACGGGGGCTGGTCCACCTGAACCCTGATACAGGGCCTCCTATAGCCCTAGATGTCGTCTCCCTTCTCTCCGCTTGATTTGAGTCGCTAAAGTCAGCATCAAGCAAGTCTAAAACTTGCACCACATTGTAACTTGTAGACGCCATCTTCCAAAAAATGACCTTGAAAAAAAATTTTTTTTGCATAGTTACCGGGGTCACACGACACACTCACTTTTTTCCTATGATGTAATAAGCATTACCTAAGACTGTACGTAATAGGGAGGTCCCCAGTTGAACTGGCGATTTTATAAAAAATGGAGAAGACAGTAAGTCCAACTGCAAAGTCTTGGTCGGCAAAGAAGCGGTTGTTTCAATGTGTTATGGAAGGCTACTGAGCTCAAGCAATTTTTTGCTGCTTCTACAGAGCTCTGGAGATGACTGGATCCATAAACGAAGCTGCTGTGAAGAAGGTAACTTTTTTTAAAATTCGACGGAGAACCGATGTTTTTTTTTTGCCGAGGAAGAAATAAACGCAACTGCTGTGACGTACTGTCGAAGCAGTCCTGGCTGAAAGCTATTTTAGATGCTTCTCCAATGCATTGGGCACCTGTGTATGCAATCTGAAGGTTCTAGCTATAAAGTAACTATTTTAAAAAATTTGGAGAAGCCAACCGGTGTGTTTTTGTTGTATGTTTGTTAGTGGGGTGAAACAATAAGGGATGATAAAGTTAAGTATAAGTTCACTTACAACTTAAGGTTACTACTGTGTTAACCCTTTCGTACCCTTGACGCGCGCGGAAAAATCGAATCTTCTACCGCGGAATAGAGCATTACCGTTTTATTTTTTTAACTCAATGCTGGCTGGGAAAACCCCATAGCAACCATATATCACTAAATAGACCAAGAGTTTGGGATTCCCCTCATTTTTTGATTGAGAAAATTGAATAATATTTAGGCCCTCTACTAATACTTTAAAAAAAAAAAATTTTCCCCCAAAAAATTCCACTTTTCCCATCAATAAAAATAAAATAAAAAATAGAAATAATATTGTTTGATGTATTGTATACCAATATTATATTAGTTCAACAATAAAATATGTTGTTTGTTGTGTTTGGTGCTGATTGTGATCATGTAGGAGACATCTATGAGTGTCCACAAGGAACATATGCCATCGGACGTCGAGCTCCACTACAAAACAATTTCATATACACAAACAACAAAGATATTTGTAATACAAACAACAAATTATTCATGATCCTATATAATTGCAACTTAATGATGTATTGTATGCGGTTTCATACAGGATTTTTGTTTGGGAGGGAGGGGTGGGGCTCCGAGTGTACTTCGCCAGGTCCCTCATCTTCTCCTTCATCACTGGAAGACTCTGCTCCTGTTGCCTCATCGGCGCCCTCTTCACAATCTGGTCGGTGACTGCATACACATCTGGTCCTAGTAGTACATTGTGGTAAAAAAAATTAATTTTTTTGAAAATTTGAAATTGTTCAACAAACCACAACCCACTTTCAAATCTCAAAACTCAATGAAATATATATATATTATAGCTAAACAGCTTTCTCAATCTCAATATAGCTATAAATAAGTCCTTTCCACAACAGAAGCTTGCTAGTTTTCAAGAGAAAGACAAGCTTACATCGATCATCTTCTTGACTTCCATTGTCAGTATCACAGTTGACGGGGTCTGGTCCACCAACCCTGATACAGGGCCTCCGATAGCCCTAGTTGTCGTCTCCCTCCTCTCCGCTTGATCCTGAGTCGCTAGAGTCAGTATCAAGCAAGTCTAAAACTTCCACAGCACTGTAAACTGGTAGACACCATCTTTCCAAATTGACTTCGAAAAAAAATTGTATTTTGCATAGTTACCTGGATCACATGACACGCTCACTTTTTTCCTATGATGTAATAAGCATTGCCTAAGACTGTACGTAATGGGGAGGCCCCCAGTTGAACTGGCGATTTTATAAAAAAAAAAGAAGACAGTAGGTCAAACCGCAAAGTCTTGGTTGGCAAAGAAGCGGTTGTTTCAATGTGTTATGGAAGGCTACTGGGCTCAAGCAATTTTTCGCTGCTGCTACAAACTACAAAGCTCTGGAGATGACTGGATCCATAAATGAAGCTGTTGTGAAGAATGTATTTTTTTTAAAATTCGACGGAGAACTGAAATTTTTTTTTTTTGCCGAGGAAGAAATAAACGCAACTGCTGTTAGGTACTGTCGAAGCAGCCCTGGCTGAAAGCTATTTTAGATGCTTCTCCAATGCATTGGACACCTGTGTATGCAATCTGAAGGTTCTAGCTATAAAGTAACTATTTTAAAAAATTCGGAGAAGCCAACCGGTCTTCACCCGCTTTTAAGCGGGATTGGGAACGAAAGGGTTAAAAACAATAGTATTGTGGGAATTAAATGTACTTTATCTCTAATCACTCTAAGATTACCTCTCATGGATTATTATTGACTGGTTTAGCAGCTTCTCACGAGAACTCACAAACATGAAAGTTTAAAAATAATATCTTACCACTTTCGTGGTCTGCAGTTTATAAATAGCTAGATTTAATCAATTATTCCAGTAGGATGTGTCAATCAACTTCAATAGCTGTGATAATTACTATCAGCTATGATCATGAATGTCATTAAATTTCACCTCCCAGCTTGACAAAGCTTGCCTTAAATAATTTATGAAGCCACTCTGCAGTGTTATGGTGATTATTATTAATAATCTATGGAATCAGGGTTTCTGCCTGATATTGTGCACTGAGAGTTGTTATGAATTCATAAACAAAAAAACTCCCTTCAAACCACCCATTAATGTGTAATGGCATATCGATCTAATTGTAACCGTTAATGAAGAAGTCATTCCTATATGTTACAAATGACCATAGGACATAAACCTTTAACCATTATAGTTTTAAACACGTGATAATCCTTATCCTTCTTACTTACAGCATTTGTTTGTATTTCTCTGGTACAAAATTGTACTCACTTTCAATCTAAACATTTGCTTTTTTGGTAAGCCAACTTCAGATTGGTTATTTAAATTCACTACTAAAATAAATGCAGTAAAAATTATTAAAGCTAACACAGGTACCATTTCAAAAATGAAAAGACCCTTCTTTAGCTACCTCTTAAAATTGCAGTAAACTACATGATGTAGTAGAGCAGTTTTGAATTAAAATTGTTATTACTGATCACATTCATCAGCCACACTGAACTCGTATATAATAAAGTTACTTCTGGTGATATGCTGTATTGAAAGATTAAATGGATCAATGAATGTAACTATATCTACACTATATGTAGCTAAGACTAGTGATGTGCTTGAGCACAAATGGCGAGCGAGCCTAAAGACTATACTATTTTTATATGAATGATTTTGACTTTTAACACTGAAGCTACTGAAAATAAGGTCCAGTTTTTTAATTTAGCATACAGGGTAAAGGGATTTCAGTGCCATAGTAACAACTCTCTGCAACTGCTTGGAAGGAAAACAACAACATCGAAACAATACACGTTATTTAGAAGTTTTTTTTGTGATATTCTTTAGCTAAGTAGTGGTTGTAACACACAATGCTTTGACACCACTGGACATGCACCTACACAGACTTACCTTCGCAGTAGTCTAGTGGACAATGTATTTTCAAGTAAATACTGTTGCGCAAGGCTTATAGCCATGACAAAGAGCGCATTGACTTACCACCGCCACTAAGTATTCTCAGAGCTCGTTAATTGAAAAATACTGGAACTGTGAACGCTTTACCTAACTTACGTAATTAAAAGCGCGGGCGAAAACAAGGTCTCATGTACCCCTTAAACAGATAAATAAATAAACTAGTGTTGTGCTTGAGCACAAATGGCGAGCGAGCCTGATAGTTAGGTTACATAAAATGTTACTATTTTTTGCTTACTTCATGCAAACACTATAATAGCAATTATGACATTAGATTTCAGCAAACAAATACAAAATCACTCTCTTACCTGATTAATGGTAACTTTTGTAGTATCAAACATCAACCATTCTGATAATCTCAATCACCAGTGACTCTTGAACAAGCTCTCAGCTACGATAAAAAATAAATCAGTGTTATTATTTGTAATTTTAGCCAACAAATATGGAATTACTACTTACCTCATTCTTGAGTATTGATAACTTCTGTAATATCAAATTGAAGTTACTTTGACCATCTGAATTACCTCGAATTCTCGACAAGCTCTTAGCTACATAAACAAAAGACAATCAAGTTTAGCACACAAATACAAAATTACTCTCTTACCTCATTTTCTCGAGAAGTAGTAACTTCCGTAGTACCAAATTTGAGTCATTCTGACTATTTGAATTTACCAGTCACTGTTGACAACAAGCTCTTATTATTACTACAATAATAATAATATTCTAATATGTACTAAACAAAACAATCAGTTTAATGAATGGCAAAGTTTTAAGTCTCAGGATAGATTAGAAAACGTTCATTTGATTGTTATTTGCACAGGCCTTCAAATTCATGCATAAATAAATGCTAAACAATGACCTCATCTCTAAACTTCACTTGAGGCAGCTACAACAGCCATTGTACTCTATATCCATTTCTTTTACTCTACTTGTTGTCATAGTAAATATGCACATGATAGCAAAAATGACAGAAAAGAAAAAAATATCAGCACAAAATAAATCTTCATACTCCTATTTATTCATGTGTTTTATAATAATATTATATCAGTCTTTTGTTTAATTAGTTTGAATTCAAGTATGTATTGGGGGAATTATGGTACTGGTACAGTTGAATAGGCCTGGCAGGGCTGCATACTCGACAGTGGGGATGGAGTCCGGGGCTTGTCATAGAGACTTTCCTTTTTAAACTGTTGGATCTGCGTTCAATACAGCAATGGTTAACAAAGAAATAAGAACACACAAAACATGAGCCCATCATGAGTATGACACACCTACACAGTAGTCATACAATGATTCTTCTTGAATAAGGTATGGCCTGGTCACTGCTAATGGTGGTCTTGGGCTCCTCAACAGTGATGTGGTTCCTAAGAAATAGATTCCATATTGAGATAGACTTAAACATAGTCATAGTTTTGACCTTATAACTATCCAGAAAAACCTATGTACAAGTGAGTAGTGAAAACTGCTCATAAAAACATCAAAATTAAATGTTCATTTAATAGTTGGTTCAAATGTAATAAAAGAAGATTTTGATGTTAAAGCTGTGGTTCAGATATACCTTTACAATGAATCTTTAGTATGAAGAAGAGCAGAGTGAAGATACAACACAATGAAACCAGAGCTAAAATCATCGACTGAGAAATAGTAGTACCTATTAAGAAATATACCATAATTAAAATAATTTACGAATCTTAAACTTGACTTTGCTATCGGTATATTAGCCATTTAATTTTGACATTATGCATATTGTGTAAACAAGTCTAATTATTCTAGGAGTATCTTGTTGGCTGTGTCAACTGATAGTGTCAGCTTTGATCTTCAGAAGAAGAACATCCCAACTCACTAAGAAGTGTTACATTCAAATCGGATTGAGATGGTTTCAGATTTTCTTTGCTGCTGTAAACTGAAACAGCAACACATGAGGTCAATTATATCTGAAGGTGTATGTGTATGATTGCATTATAAACAACGTATAAATTTATTCAAAAACCAAACCTGGAATATTCCATATATTAGAATCACTCATCTGTGTTTATAAAGAATCTTACATGTACTAACTCAAACAGTAACACAAAACTCATGTTGTCCCAAACAGTACACTTATTAGCAATATTTGCAACCATATTTTAATGTTAGCAAACTAATTATTTCAGCATATAAATAGGTTTAACCATAAGTTTTACACTATGCACTCAGAACAAATGAGAACTGGTCTGTCAAATCATTTTATGAATTGATTTCGATAAAAAAAATAGAGTCCTACATTAAAAATTAATATCCCCTAAACATTATAGATTCTAACTTACTATACGCTTCTTTTGGTAGAGTGCCTTCAGAAGCACCAAATTATGCTATCTAATTATTGTCAAGAATACACGGCATGGATTGATGACAATTGAATAATTCAAATTCACGTACCAAATATCAGCACTGTACTCTGACTGAAACACACACTTGATGTGCAACTTTCATCCAGAGAACCATCTTTATCACAATAAGTTACCAGAACTAAACTTAGATTTAGACTTGTTGAAGGATAAGCTGCTATCTTTAAGGATTCTTTATACACAGAGATCACATTCTTGTTACAAGACTCGTGATAGTTATTGTGAGCTGTGAAGGAAATATTGCAAATAGGGTAGAGGATGTCCGTTGACCATACATACCACTAGAGGTTGAGTTGAACAGGTTATAATGTAGGAGGAGTTGGTATAGTATTTCCCATGGTGCAAAATTAACGATGATTTGTTTGGGCCATTGACAGTGTAAGCTTTAAAAAATAAAATAAAACAAAATAAACTTTCATATCAATGAAACAAATAACAAAATGTCCACTTTTAAATTTAAAATTCTGTTAATTAATGGTCAAACCAATTTACCAGCTATTGTTCTGGCACACCAAGCTAATGATAGTTTGGACTATGAAGTTAACTTACTAACCTCTTTTTAATGAAGTGATGACACATTCTTTGGCTTGTTATAAGTCAGTAACTGATCGGACATGAGCAATACAGAATTTCAGCCTGGTGCAATAGTCTGCTATATGGCTTGGGTTAAAAATGTATTCAGTGATACTTCCATTGTTTACAACTATATTTCTGGTGACATTTGTTTGGAGATGGCTAATGGTGACCACATAATAGAGAATACTAGCATCTCCTGGTTGTAGACAATCAAAGGAATGAATAGCAGAAGTGGATTGAAGGACAGCATAGAAGCAGGGAAGGGAAACTTATTTTACTTAAGTAGAAAGAGATAAAGTCAGAGAAATGCACAGAGAGAAGGAAAAGAGAAACAAATACTTGGTATAGTAGAGATGGTGGTATATACTTGCTATAGCATGTGGGTTGGTGCTCATGCACAAGCTCAAGTTAACCCTCAGCATGCGCTGACTGCCTGTGTGAATTTTATTGTTAGATTGAATTTTTGTAATGGTCAAATCTGTGATCTTGAAGTCTGCTGATCATTACTCCGATGTATATAGCCATTGTTTAGGAAACGATTTTTTTTATATAGAGTGTGAATACAATTAAACTAGAACCAGAAAATATAGCGGTAATTGATAGCCGTCAGGAATTTAATGATAAACCAGTAGCTAACTGCATAAAAAAGTATTATCAAAATCTTGAACTGTGCACTGTTTCAGTTGTTAGAGGAAATCATTATAGCTTGCATTGTGGAGAAATCAACAATATCTGTGTCTGAAAAAATAATATGATGGTATTTGTCTGTCAGTCTATATCTCTGTCTGTTTCACTGCAAGTATCACACTGGTCAATTTTGAGATCTGACTGATGTCTTCATCATCATGCCCTTTTATTTTGTGCAGCCACATCACTTTGTAGTACAGCCGGATATCCATCTGAGGGAAGTTACTCTTGTCTCTAATATACCTTAACATTTTGAATTTAGTTCTGTACCTGATAGTCAGCCTTATAGTGCCTAGCTATTGTAAAGTTGCTCTTCTGCTTTCAGTTGATGGTTGTAGAAAGAGATGTAATGTTCAACTTGGGAGGGTAGATCAAAGCAACAGGCATTTTTCTCCATGCCCAATAGTCTAAGAAATGCTTGCTGACCAAGTCCTTAGTTATCAATTAGAGAAATGTTGGCTAGAGTGCCTGGTGCATGTAGTTTACTAACCTTAAGTGACTACGTACAAGGTTTGAATTACTTGTGCAAAGTTTGCTAGAGATGATCTTTTTAATTCTAGGTCATTTTGTGATGGGTCATGCAGACATTTAGTATTCATAATTTCTTAAGCACTGTTTTTGCACAAGCACATCCTTTTGATCTGGACACTTGAGAGAAATAGCCCAATTGTGTATGCATTACAATCTATACCTGTCTGCATTCAGTTATTGATTCATGTAGCCATAAGCTGTATCTGTTTCTTCGGCATTGCAGATATGTATACAATGGATTTGGTAGTTAATTACCATTGCAAACCAAGCAGCGTCTGAAATAGCACCGGCAAATGCACCTGCTACATATTCATATTGTGGCCTAAGGAAAAAAAGCTAGATTTTTCTTACAATTCCGACAAATTATAAAAATTTTCCTTCCATTTCATTGGTGGAATTTTTTTTGTCTTTGATAAACACTCTACATTTTGTGAACAGCTTGTATCTTGGCATTTGAATCTCTGGTCCTTTTGTTCCAAATACTTTGGGGTTACCAATCTGCATGGATTATCATGAATGCCTAGTGAAATTAATGATTCTGCCAATGGTTCACAATTCCCTTGATGCTATGATGTAAGAACAACAACAACAACAACAACTTTGACACTCCCAACATTTCACGATTTTAATTAGGAGTGAAATCGAATGATCTAGTATTTACAAACAACCTGTTATTAGCACACTAAGTTCACAATAATTATAATACATACATTATGCAAACAGTAATTAAAAAAACAGTACTACAGTGATGGAAAATTCCACACAACATAAGTTTAGTAAGTCGCTTTTTTTGCATGTTCCAAGGATAATATAATTTAGAGCCTTCTCATTAGACTTCTGGTCTCATCCAGTTCTTCTACCAAAAATTTGTCCTTTTTACCCCTTATTCGACAAAAAGCCTCATTCAAGCGACCTCCACACTTGGACATGAACTTATTAAACAGCACCTGAAAATTTTCTCCCAGTAATCCCCAAAGAAAAATTGCCGTCCAATACACTCCAGTAACAGACCATGCCAAGATGTTAGCCGTTCTCGCTATACCTCTAATTCGATGGTCGAAATTTACAATGATGATCATAAGGGTGATTGCTAAGCAAGGTGTTGTCGATATCAGGATTGTGACTACCTCCAAATTGTTGTGTGGAGATATCCTATAGAGCTGAGCAGCGGCAACAGTTAGAGCAATCAAATTTAAGGCTATTATATAGTAGATGCTTAATTCCATGTAATTATGAATGTGCGATGCTAACGCAATCAGTAATATTCTAGTAATAAAGTAGAAAGCAGAGAAGTACCTCATGTCGTATGGTTGGGTCCTATAACTCCCTTGGAATGCATCCATAAATACTCGTAGCACATGAGAATTCCATTTTAAGCAATTGAGAATCTTTTGGAAGCATCTGCATGGATAGAGGAGTTGAAGTAGCATGGGAAAAACTACAAAAATTAAGGCTACAGCAATAGCTAGTATAGCATAGGGGAGATGTTGAGGTCCACAGAACTCAATGCTGGCATCAATATATAAGTACCTTTTGTTGAGTGCTTGTCCTTGTTCATTGTATACTTTTAAGGAGGACAGAAGTGTGAGGGAAATTGTCAGAATTTTCACGCTAGATAGAGTAATAAAAGATGCAAAGACTTCTACTAATGAGCTTTTGGGAGCATCATTGGAGTAGAAGTAATCTAGAATATACTTAACTGGCTTCCAAGCCAGTACAAGAATAATCACATTTCTATCATACATCTTGATTAAAATGTATGACATGAATATGAGAAAGAAAGGAAACAAAGCTATTACATAATCGATTGCAACAATGTGTAAAACACTGAATTGAGGGCCAAGACAATTTGGAGGGTAGAAGTCTTGGTAAAAAGACAAATTTATAAGCTGCCGTAAAAATTTAAATACCTTTATGCCAACAATTTCTTTGGAAGTAGCAGCACGAGTGTCAAACCAAGAGTTCATTGTTGTTTCAATAACAATGGAGGACAACAAAACCTGCATACAGAACACGACACCATTCAGTTTACTGCTAATAATAGGAATCTTTGCAGTGGCCAAGATAAAAAATAATGCCCCCATTGGTATGAGAGTGGCGGCGAGATACTTTAGTAAGTTACCAGCGATATTCTGGTTAGTGCAAGGAATGCACTTGGATAGACGGTTAGTGTTGAGGTCTAGCCCAAATCCCTCCTTACAATGGCCACAAAACCTTCCCACTTTATTGGTCACAAATGATCCCGCACTTTGGCTGCACATGTCTGAGTTAAACTGGTTGCCATCAGCTACAGAATATCTTTTCAGTCTAATAAGGGTTCGTTTGACATTGAAGCATGTAGTCAGGCAATATCCCAGCTGTGTCTGATCAGCTTCTTTGTCATAATACATGCAGTAACATCGTGGTATCTTGATAATAGTGGAATTGTCGGCACATGATACTGATAAATGATAGTCAGCTCCACATTGCCAAGAGTTGTTGACTCTTTGAGACCATATTGGACGATCAGTATTTAGAGGCTGTCCAGCTAGGTCCAGGTCTCCTACTGCTGTAATAAATAAACTAATAAATTTAACCAATCTTATGAAAAGTTTGTGGTCCATTCTGTTGCACTAACTGCTTAACTTTTTCATTCACCATATAAACTAAAGTCAGTTTTTAAACAGGAAATTTGAAATCAATCACCAGTCTTCATGTCTGCCAGAATGTGCTCTGAATCATTAAGTTTCAGTATGCAGAATTAGTAAACAAATAGTTTCCGCCTAAAGAATATTATTATCATCATTAAAGGTCTTATTTAAACTGAGATTATGTCATGTAGTTCTAAACATATTGTATTGAATCTAGGGTCTTGAAAGTGAAAGATCACATAAACTATATTATATTTGTGTTGTTCCATCTTATCTCACTTAATGTACTATTAGATATGAATAGATTGTAGTGATGTGATCAGTTTGTAGTGATACAGTCACTATTATTAGAACTGAATTGAACTATTACACAGTGTCATATTATTCTTATTTCTAATTGTGTTTACCAGTTTATATTTTACATTATGGTATTGTTTCTCAGTGTATTTTCCCATGTTTATTTTATCTTATTTCTAATTATATTCAAACTTTGTGTTCATTTACATTTGTGTACATTTATTCAAATACCTTCTTCCCATCTTGTATTACATTCCTACCTCTAGTTATATACACCAGTTTTTCCTCATATCATTTCAATTGTTGTATTTTCTGCCTTGTTTAAAGATTGAACTCTTTACATACCTTAAGAGTTAACCCTCCAGGTGATTGGGCAGCCCCAGCAACTCTGGTGGCAGCTTACTCTCAAGTATTCAGTTAATCCTGATTAGCTTCGATCCTGTGGCCTTCAGTTAACCCTGACTGACCCGGTTCCCTCACAAAGTTGAACAACTACATATGTACTATAAGTGAATCTAACAATGTTTATAAGTTCATTATAACCAGTATTTGGTCCAGGACTTCATTGCCTAGCATCACAAGAGTTAAAATTTGATGTGCTTTATTATCTAGTATCTTATTGTGCTTGGACATATTGCACGCTAGCTAGTTGACAATCAAAGTCTAATCAAAGCTTAATTTTTTAATGGATATCGATAAGAATGGGGAGAGGGTGTGTGTGTGTGTGTGTGTGGGAGATTAGAGTTCCCAGGAGTTTCTTGACCTTCTGGCTAAGGAAGGCTAGAATAAGTTCCCATAATAGAGACTAATCAGTTCAATCAGGAACTATTTCTGTTTGTTTATTTTGTTTTCATTTGATGTGTAGGTGTAGCAGAGATTAGAAGATAGATATCATTTATACTAGGAGCATGTTTGCTATGCAGTGAGACATCAGCTCTGTGTGGAGCATAACCTACACATAATTACAAAGCAGATATCCACGCACTCTAACAGAGTAATGAGGAAACTTGCAATTTACTTTCAGCATGTATAATATTATAGCAATTTAGTCTTCTATAAGTCAGTTTTTTTGACTAATTTACAATTATCATTATTATCCTTAACACATTATTGATTCAGCTTAGATACATAATACAGTAGTAATAGGATTATATTTTTATATATTATAGGTCCATATATGTTTGGGGGTGATGGATTACCACGTCAAAGATTCTCGTTTCACCTGGTCTATGTGGGCGAGTGATATTTCCTTGTATCAGTCAGGCATAACTCTGACTGTTAGTCGAACCCTCGGAAATTAACTACCAAAGAATAAAGTTCTTAACTATGACACAAAGGTTATAATTAAGAAACACAATCAAGAAGACTACAAGGACAAAAAAGAAATAGCTGAAGACAAGAAGTCTTTCACAAAAAGAAATAAAGGGGATTTACAGGATTCAAGCACAAAAAAAAAAGAGATAGATAATGATTACACAACAGACTGAGGTTGACAGTGTACACAGAAATGGACCAAAACTGAACCTAACTACACTGTAAAAATTATAGCGTGAAAACCCACCAAATTCACACCAAACTGGTGGTGTGAATGCCCACCAACTATGCATAGTGTGTCCTTCACACTTTCTTCCTAGTGTGAATGCACACTTAGTGTGAAATTCACACTCAATGGAATAGCATGGACCCTTTACCGAACATGCTATTATCATTGTAATCTACCTTATAAATGTTTTGTACACTTGTATGCTAGATAAGAGAGTTGACTATGATTTTAGTCGTCTGATTAATGAGGTCTGGGATTACACCAATCTCTTTTTGGAAAAAAATGTTGATATGTGTTACTAGAATCAATGCAACTTAAAATAATTCAGCATTAATGTAAGTATGAGTTCATAGTGATTGTGGTAAGAATTCACACTAAATTTGGTGTGTACTTCACACTCAAACTATGAGGTGTGCGCATCACACCATATTTTGGTGTAACTATTGTTACAAGTGATTCACGCTTAATTTGGTGTGAACTACACACCTTTTGGTTTACAGTGTATATAGTGTGTGTGAGTGAAACATACATAAAAGAAGGGTAAATGAGGGGAGGATTTCATGTCGACCAATCAGATAGTGCCATCAAGGTGAGCACTTGGTAGGGGGAGTGAGAAAGAACGCTAATTGCATGAGAAAGATATATGACTGTGTATAGGTGCAAATAGAGTGTGGTGTATGGTGTGTTCATGACAGTTCACATTTATTTGGCAGGACCCAAACTATATATATATTATAATATATATATATAATATATATGTATATAATATATAATACAAATTTATTGCACAAGTTAGCATGCAACATGGGGAGATTTTTTATGAGCATATGTAAGTATTTTCAGTGAGTGAAATACAAGTGTGAGAGTGAATTGTAATCCACATGCTGTACTTGAGTACAATAAATTGTTTATAATACATTGGATTTCAAAACAACAGCTTTCTCCTGCTTTACCTAACATTTTTCTCTTTGCTTTTAAATGTTTCGGCAACATCCTTGAAACTCTTTGTCCATCAAAATGAAATACTCTTTTTCACAATCATGTATGTGCCTATACAAGCTTCTTGCTAGAGAAGACTAGTCACCAGAAGTGAATGAGCAAGTTGAGAGCACTTCAACAATTTGTAAGGAGCTTTGCTCATGCAAGTAACCTATAGGGTTTAAGACAACAACACTGTGAGTATCAGCAGTGTGTGTGTCTGAGTGTACTGCATCGACACCGGTCATCTAGATGCTGTCCACCATACTTGTTGAATACTGTGTACTCCTAGAAGACGGTTTCACAAACTAGGTTTAAAGCTCACGTAATAGCTTAAAATTTCTATTTTGCAGCAATATCTCTAAAGGCAGTCATTTTGCAGTGCTGAACATTACCATTGATATAAAGAAAAAGCTGGTAAAGTGAATAGCGAGTCCATTTGAACTCAACACATTTTGTTTACTTTTTATGGCACCAAGGTGATAAGTTGTATTCTGTTGTATTTATTAATACTTTTGACTTCACTTAAGGTACTAAATATGAGAGCACATAATTGTCAATTTCATGCGTGTCGTTATCATGGGCCTCCATTGATACATGTGTAATGCAGATTGATATAGTTAGCTAAGTGTCTAAAAATTCAGTCCTTCACTTAATTAATTAAATTTTAATTTAAACTAACATTAAAAAGTTATTCCATATTAATTACTACATGTTCATTAATGGCACATGCAGTTACAACTGGCTTTGCTGTTGGCATTGGTGCCACTCGTCGATGGGCTCTACATAAACAAGAATATCACATCGGGTAATTTAAACCAGGACACCACAACAAGTTATTTGATTTATTATAATCTTTAGAAAAATTATAATATGAAGTGAACTGGTTAATTGAACTTCTAAATAATATATTTTGGATTTAGCTAGTGTTAATCTATAGGCCAAATAGCAATCTATATAATAATTTACACAAGGACAATTTGTTAGTTGTGCAACATAGAGGTAAGTCTTGCGTAGGTATGTTCAGTTGTGTGAAAGTATTGTGCGTTACAACTACTATTAAGAATATCACAAAGAAAAATTTATATAACGTGACTTGATTTTGTTGCTTATTTTTCAATTCAAACAGTTGCGGGGATCGGTTACTATGGCATTGAATCCCCTTTACCCCACTCAGTTTACTTGCACAGCAATCACTTGTTCTGTTAATTTAAATGCTTGCCTACACCATATGAATTGCATCACCAGCCTCATACAGGCCAGAGCAGTGACAGAATGAGCAGTACGGGAAGCAATAGAAAAGAAAGAGAATAGAGACTAACAGAGAGACAATCATTGTTTTAAGGTTAATAATATATAATTTACCTACTAGATAATATAGTTTCTAGCTACATGAATTAATACCTGGTAAATTTTGTTGGCTTCTTCCCAGGCTTCTGACCCATTTTGTTTCTATAATATTTCTTGTACAATAACACAACTACTACTTGAAGGATGTGACAAGACACTCCTCCTAAGACTATAAGAACAACAACCGGTATGACTATGTGACGATTCTCTTTGATTTGCTGAGCAATATATGATCTAATTAAATATCCAGTTCCAGAATTGGGGCCTTTATTGTATCGAAGTCCTGAATAATTTTGTGGGGAGTAATATGGAGTGCCTTCTTCCACTATTAAAGTAGTAAATAAATACAATCAAATTAATCAAGCAATTAGTCTAATAACTATGGAACAACTATGGAAGGGTAATTTATAGGTAGCAGTCACTTCTATCTTCATCATATAGTTCAGAGAGCCATCATCATTTAGACACTGCAAACAATTTACTGAAATGTAATGATTTAATTGAGATATTATACAAACACCAGTGTTGTATTTATGTTAGTTGTAACTCATTATTTTCAACATACCAACATAAAATGAGTCATTCAAATCCAGTAATTCATGTTTTAATGAGTACCAGCCATTGCTCTTGGGCTGATTGACAGCCCACCTTAAGAGTGAATTAAGACCATCGGTTTCCAACTTGTAATATGAATTGTCAGGATCAATGAAGCTATTGTTAATGTACCATGATATCTCAGTCTCTGATGTGAAAAAATATTGTCCAAACAAAGCAGTATAGGATAAATTTTTGAATTCTATTTCATTCCATTCGGTTATTTTCACTTTATCTATAGCTAGAATACAAAATAATGATAGAAAAAAAATAATGTTCACTTTGTCCAGTTGGACTCATAATACAGACTCCATACAATTGGAACAAACTGTATAAAAAATGTTGGAACAAGAATTTTGTCATACTTGAACTTCCTATTATAATTAGTAGATTTACCTATTACGTCATTATTACATCACTTGTTTTGTGTATCACGTGATGCCGTGTGTGGTCTGTTGATTTCTTGCTTGAAGTTAAATTACAACAGGTTATGGGCCCAGGACGTACGTTCAAAGATACGGTAGCCTGGAGCAGGTCATAATAGCTAACGAGTTTGGCGCGGGTGGCAGTTAGTGTAGAACGATTGCGAATAACTGTGTTCGTTGAGTTATCGGATTCAGAGTGGACTCCGGTGTGGATTATTTAGAAAGGTCAGTCAGTTCCTGGCAATCTTCTGGCACTGGAAAATTGTGCATTGTGGAAAAATGGAGGACAAGTGGACCGTGGATAAATCGGATGGATCCAATTGGATTACTTGGAAGTTTCAGGTAAAGCATTTACTGTTGGGAAAAGGATTGTGGAAATATATTGAAGGATCTGCTACGCTAGCAGAACATGCAACGGAGGAGCAATGGTTGAAGTTCAAGAGTGAGTCTCAGAAGGCATTTTCTATTTTAGCTATGGCAATAAGTGCCTCACAGCTGTATCTGATAACCTCCTGTGAAGAACCAAAAGAAGCTTGGGATGCTCTCAAGAAACATTTCGAAAGAGAAACACTGGCAAACAAGCTCTTCCTGAAGAAGAAATATTTTCGAAAGGAAATGAGTGAAGATTCTTCCATTGAAACGCATATTAAGGAAATGAAAGAATTGACGGACGAACTTAGTTCAATCGGATCACCTATTTCAGAAGAAGATCAAGTGGTCACACTTCTTGGAAGCTTGCCTTCACCATTTGCCTCTGTTGTTACTGCCCTTGAGGCACGTGTGGATGATTTATCACTCGACTTTGTTCAGCAGCAATTGCTTCATCAAGAAAGAAAGATCAAGGTTCAAGAAGTCAAGGCTGAGGTAGGACAGAACTCAGCACTAGTGAGAGCACAGAAGTGGAAACCTCCCAAATGTTGGAGTTGTGATGAAGTAGGACACATTCAGAGATTTTGTCCAAAACGAAAAAAATCTCAGCATCGAGCAAAGATCATGGAAGAAGAAATTGAGTCTGAAGCAGAAGGAGCGTTTCCTGTATCGGACATAATGGATGAGGAGAAATGGCTAGTGGACTCGGGCGCGTCTAGCCATATGACTTACAGAAGAGACTATTTTACAAATTATCAACCATTTTCTGTCCATGAAAAGGTAAGCGTTGGCGATGGAAGAGTTGTCGAGACAGTGGGAGTTGGAAATGTTCGATTGGACATGCTTTTCAAAGTTAGTCAGGCAAAACGAGCTACTATGTTTGATGTATTGCATGTTCCTCAGTTAGCATGTAATCTGTTTTCTGTAAGAGCAGCCGCAAAGAAAGGAAACACCGTGAAATTTGGGCAAATGAAATGCTGGATAAGTGGTCCTAATGGTGGTTTGAAAGGAATTGGTTATGCATATGGGAAGTTGTACCAGTTGAAATGCAAGGTCATTATGACAGAGGAGAGTGCATCGATAGTGTCTGAAAATAAGTCAAATATTGATTTGTGGTATCAACGGTTGGGCCATCAAAATTTTCAACAACTTCGTGTCCTCGTGGATTAAGAACTAGCTTGTGGCATCAAGTTACCAGAGTCTGCAAAATTATCATTCTGTGAAGGGTGTGTAGAAGGGAAGATGCAGCGCAAGCCATTCAAGTCACTCACATATCACCAATCAAGAAGGAAGTTGGGACTAGTTCACAGTGATGTATGCGGCCCATTACAAGTGGAGTCAGTTGGAGGAAGTCGTTATTTTGTCACGTTTGTTGACGATTTTACAAGGTTTATCTCCATTTACTTTATCAAAAGCAAAGCTGAAGTGTTTGAGAAATTTAAGCTTTTTGAGGTGATGATGTCCAGTGAGTGTGATGCTAATATTGCTAAACTCAGGACTGACAACGGAGGTGAGTATATGTCCAAGGACTTTCAAAGCTATCTCACTTCAAAGGGAATTGAACATCAACTAACTGTACCTCACTCACCTCAGAAGAATGGTGTTGCAGAAAGACTTAATCGCACTATAGTAGAATCTGCTAGGTCTATGCTATCACATTCGAAACTACCAAACAAATTGTGGGCTGAGGCAGTAGCGACTGCTGTTTATATTCGCAATCGTGTCACAAATAGTGCAAATGAAGACCATTTTACTCCATTTGAAAAGTGGTATGGACACAAACCAGATGTTTCTCACCTCAGAGTATTCGGGTGTGCAGCGTACTGCCATATTCCAAGTGCAGAAAGAAGAAAACTTGATAAGAAGGCTCGAAGAATGTGCTTTGTGGGTTACAGCAAGAATCCTAGAGGGTACAGACTGATGGATTCAAGTACAGAGAAAGTCATCACAAGGAGAGACGTTTCCTTCAATGAATTTGATTTCAGATTTTCTAGTCGAAACAGTGACGCATCTTGGAGCTCGAGTGAAATGTCTTTTGATTATGAGGAAGAATCAGCTGAAGTTGAGCCAGTGCCAGAAACTGAATCCTTGAGTGCTCCACGAAGGTCTCAGCGAACTGTCAGACCTCCAGACTACTATGGTTTTCCTGAATGGTTAGAGGCTGCAGTGAATGTTGAAGGTATTGATTCTTCCACAACCAGAACCCATTGTGCTTACACTGTGCATGAAATTGTAGAGCCAGAAAACTTTGATGAAGCTAGTAAAAGTCTACAAGCAGAGGAATGGAAACATGCAACAGACTTGGAGTATCATTCTCTTATTGAGAATCACACCTGGGATCTAGTAAAACTTCTGGAAGGAAAATCAGTAATAGGCTGCAAATGGGTATACAAGGTGAAATATGATGGTGAAGGTAAAATTGATCGCTTCAAAAGTAGACTGGTTGCAAAAGGATACTCACAACGATATGGGATTGATTTTGTCGAGACGTTTGCTCCAGTTGTTCGTCATTCTTCAGTTCGAACACTTTTGGCTTATGCTGTACAAAACATATAGACATCCGTTTCCACTTTGTTCGAAAAGCAAATGAAGAAGGCATCATTGATATCACATATTGCCCAACAAATGAAATGGTAGCTGATCTGCTAACTAAGCCCATCCCTCGTGTGCAGTTTGAAAAACTTCGTGCATGCATGGGAATCAAAGAATTGCATTGATGAACTCTATACTAATTAAGTGGGAGTGTTGGAACAAGAATTTTGTCATACTTGAACTTCCTATTATAATTAGTAGATTTACCTATTACGTCATTATTACATCACTTGTTTTGTGTATCACGTGTTGCCGTGTGTGGTCTGTTGATTTCTTGCTTGAAGTTAAATTACAACAAAAAATAATTATAATATTGAGATTTAGCATTTATGGTTTTATTCCTTTAGAAATAAATAATATTGAAATTCATCAACATTCTTGCTGATTTTTTACAATAGTAATGTGTTAAAAAAAATTTCTGATAATGGCATTCTTATAGCCTTCATATAACATTGCAGGCTAGAGTAAACAGTATGACCAGAGGTTACATATGTTTTAAATCATTATGTAAAGAATAAGTGAGAGTATAGCTCGTCTCAGACCATGCCGGTACATCTAGGTAGGTTAAGTTAAACTTTCAATATTACCTGGAGCTAGCAATATATTTAGATCATCTTCTTCAACATACTGACAAGAATAAAACCCAGCACTATCTTCTGTAACTTCTACATGAATTTTATTTGAATGAATTGGATCTACTTGAGCATTGTCTGGTAGTCTTGAAGGCATTGTTAGTTCATCTTCATAGTATGTTAGCATATCAGCACGGTATATCCAATGTAAAAATCCTTGGTCACTGCATTCAAGAGTAACACTGGAATTCAGTGGTGCCCTAATCACTTTTTCTTTTAACAATCCATTATTCATGCCATTGACAAATAACCTGACCTTGGGTCTTTCTAAATATGTAAATTAACATCTCATATGGTCAAAACTGAAATGACTATGTATTTACATGGACTCTCAAAGCTCCATTTATTACAGTTCATAATTTGCTACTTTATTATAACATATTTTATTCCGTATACATGAGGGTATTAATAGTAACTTGTCTTAATCAGCATAAGATGATGTATATTATAATTAACTTCTAGTTTATACATCCTCTTGATTGTGGTTGTTGCCTACTATATTATAATAATTGTAGGCAATGTAAATAATCAATTTACATCCACAACTTTTGCTATTGTCGTACAGCAGTATCAAATTTTCTAATCTAAGTAGCAAATATAAGAAATTCGCTCTGTGGTATTTAGAAAATGAGGTTTTTAAGACCAACATTGATAGCATAAAACACATTTAAGAATAGTTGAGTACATAGACATTCCTCTCACATTTTGTAAAAGTGCTTGTTATGTAAAATTTGGAAATTCAATTGACAATAAAAGTCTCTTATTCAATTTACCTTACAAATACCAGGTGGGGTTCAACATTTCTGCCTGTTTATTGCATTAAATTTGTAATTTATATCATGTAAAACTCTAGCTAGTAGCAATACAACAATACTTCATGATTTATTGAAGTACACAATGCTGTTATTGAAGTTCTTGCTTACAAGCTAATTTTTTTTTTTTTGCACTTCAAATTTTACTTACCTCCAACAACTAGCTGAGCCAGTTTTGATGATCCAGTCACATCAGTTGTTATACAATAATAATATCCTTCATCGTATAATTCAACATTTTTGACACGAAGTCTGCTTGATATCTAAGTATTATAAACACATTAGCTTATTATGCTATTTTAGATTATTATTTAACAATAGTTTTCTTTGATATATTTTTTTCATGCCTTCTGATTACTGTGGTGTATGACTCTTAATCTGTTGTTGTTTTTGTTGTTTTTGTTGATTTATTTTTTGTTGTTGCTCCTTTTCCTGCCAATTATTTGTTTGCTATAGACTGCAAAAAGTATAGACTGCAAAAAGTATACGCTGCCTATGTTTAAGCAGATTTAATCACTGCGGTTATAATGTTGAACTTACATAGAAATTGCCATTTTTCAGAGGAACCACACTTTGCACGATACTTGTCCTTGATACATGAGGCAATGTTGCGTTTGCTTTCTGCCACAATAGTCCAGTGTTATTGTTAACACTGATAACAGCACAATAGAATGAGGTCGGCTCATTCACTTTAACGAATTTTCCATCAGGAAAATCAAGAAATTCTACAGCACCATCTGATGCTAAGAACACATAAGTACCCGTAACTAACCAAGGATTTCAATATAATCTATTCAAAGTACTTTCACTTATATACTAGTTAAAACTAGTTACTACTTAGGTTATTGATCCATCTCCATATACCCAGTAAGCAGACTCAAGATTACTGAAAATGTAGACAGTAATAATTCCATAATACAAAGGAATGTCAGCAGGCAGGTATCTAGAATTAATCCTGAAGCGCTTGCCCAGAGGGTTACAGTTAGTTTATCTTTGGTCTGTTAATGAAACATTTAATTATTGATAAAAAGAAATAGAATCATTAATTGAATATGCCAGAATTATTTCGAATTTTTTTAAAAGATAAAATCAGTCTTTTTGTGGCCGCACTACACGTTGTATGGAAGATCCTAATCCACTAAGTAGTCACCCGAATTGAACTTGCTGACTCCAGCGGTATTTGTAGAAACAACGAGGTCCGGCGTACCGTACATACATATTATTTAGCAAAACACCTAAAGTCTGAGTGATCTGGAAATTAACACGGCTCTTATAGTTAGCTATGCGCTGTATTGTTAAAGTCGAGTGGTCTGATATAAGAGTGATCAGACGTACGAGTTGTCAGACGTACGTGTGGTCAGATGTACGAGTGGTCAGATGTACGAGTGGTCAGATGTACGATTGGTCAGATGTACGCGCGGTCAATATAGCCCCTATGAAAGTAACGGAAGTCCTATCGTTGGGATAAGCCCCAAGAATAAAATGCTTTCCAAGGCTTAAAAGTCATTGTGGGATAGTCACCTAGTGTATTTTGTGTTGTCAGGCAAGGACAAATAATGGTCACTATGTTTGCACTCAGTTAGGGGACCACTTTACTATGCATTGTTAGGAACTACCGCTGTTCTAAAATAGTAAGGCGTTGCACATTCTGCTTGAACTACCACGTTTAGGGAATCCTACAGGTCAGCCCTCGGCCACGACGCTCTGGACATTGCAAACCAGGTCTTCAGTATTACGAGTAATTATGTCCAAATCTCGGTAGAGTTCGCTCGCTTCGCTAGCTATCCTAAACTATCTGTGCTTTATAATGAAATACACACATAAGCGAGCTATTGGTGTTAGGAAAAATGAAGACCAAAGTGAAATAAATAGGTGGCTTAGACTCGCTTGATTTATAACCCCTGGGAACTGGTAACACGGAGAGCACGGAAGACACTACCTTATTTACGTAATTAAGCCCCTCGTGAAAAAAAAGCAACAGAGGGAGGTTTATTGTACCTGCACGCTCGATACACGGGAATGCGTTACCGTGAAATATCATCCGTTTCGCCCTGAAAGTGTCTGGCTGGCCAATAATTGCAGCTGTTAACAAAATGTTGGTTTGTTGACAGTAATAACATCAATAATAATAAATAAAGGAATAATACAGTAAAAGTTAATAAAAGGAAACAATATAATATTAATGATAAAAAGTTCACCATAATAATTTAGTAATAGTATAGTTAATTATACTAAAAGTTAATAATAATAAAGTTAATAATAATAACAATGAATAATAGTAAAAGTTAATGTACTAAAAGTTAATAATAATAAAAGTTAATGTACTAAAAGTTAATAATGATAATAGTTAATGTACTAAATGTTAATAATGATAATAGTTAATATACTAAAAGTTAATAATAATAAAAGTTGAAGTAGTAATAGTTAGTAATAATCAATAAAGTAATAATAATTAATAAGTGTATCATTAATAGATAGTTACATACATAATTACGTTCAAGTATGAAGTTGGTTACCTGTGATGGCCACTAAAACAGCCACTAAAATCACTAAACCAAAGCTCATTTTCATAGAGCAACTTTTGAGTTCCTTCACCAGCAACCAAAATATAGGTTCCTTCACCACCAACCAAATATCGGGAACTAAATGTCTAAGCGTGATCGCTCACTTTTTATAGAAGCTTTGCAAACGCTATTAGCACATTTTTTCCATCACGCATTTGTACAAATAATCCTCCTAGTCCACTCCACTTCAAAACATTTTTTTGTATAATGTGTTCACTAGATTGACACTTTCTCACCTCAAGGAGTCTGGAAAAATGCTAAGGAAAATTGTGAAAAAAACTACCCCTTTAGGTGAGAAAGTGTCAAATCTATTTTTTATGAAGGGTCAGAACTTGATAATTGGCGAGCGAGCGTAGCTTGCGAGACACTTACAGGGGTAACACAATTGAAAATAGGGTATGTTTGTTCATTTTGTACTTTGCCCCTCCGTATTTTTGTGTTCGCTCCGCGTTCGACCCCGTCCCAAACTTCACTAAACAGAATCCTCCGGTTTAGCGACCATTACCCGTATCACCTTAGAAATTGAATTGTTTACCGCTTTGAATTGTTTTGCGGGTGCAGTTAAAACTCAAAAACTTATGGGAGCTCCATTTATTCGAGTTAGTGGCGGTGGTTAGTAGTTAATACGCTTTTTGTCACAGTTATTAGCCCTAATCAACAGCATTTACTTGAAAATTCATTGTCCATTAGACGAACCACGAAGGTAAGTCTTGCGTAGGTATGTTCAGTTGTGTGAAAGTATTGTGCGTTACAACTACTATTAAGAATATCACAAAGAAAACTGTAAATAACATGATTTGATTTTGTTGCTTCTTTTTCAATTTAAACAGTTGCAGGAGTGGTTACTATGGCATTGAACCCCTTTACCGCATACGTAATTTATAAACTCGCCATTTGTGCTCAAGCACATCACTAGTTGGCGAGCGAGCGAAGCGATAATATATATATATATATGTGAGACAGTATTATTAACCCCTAATACTGTCTCGCTCGCTTCGTTCGCTCGCCAATTAGGGATGAATAATGCAAAATCGGGTATAATGTTATCTATATGTATGTATGGATGGTACGTATGCCCTTTAAACGCGCGTGCGGGAAACTTTTTCTCCATAAAACAGTTTATTCTGAAACTAGAGCATTAAGCAAGCCTTACTTTATACTTAAGCTCCGAAGTGTGAGAAAATTCCTGCGAAAAACGCTTGCTTTTCAAGAAACAAAAAGTTGATTTGACCAGTTACTATGGCATTGAAGACCCTTTTCCAGACTTAATTTCAAAACTTCTCCGTTTTGGGGGGATACGGAGTGCCGATTGTTTGTTGTCAAGAGTCATTGGTATTCAGAATGCCGTAGTATTAATGCTAAGAAAGCTACTATCGAGGAAAGCTGAGGTAAGTATACGTAATTCCATATTTGTTAGCTAAATATGCACAAATAACTCTGGCCTTTCTTTTTGTAGCTAAGAGCTTGTTGTCAACAGTGACTGGTAAATTCAAATAGTCAGAATGGCTCAAATTTGGTGCTACAAAAGTTATCATTGCTCAAGGTAAGAAAATATTTTTGTATTTGTGTGCTAAAATTGATTGTCTTTTATTTTTGTAGCTGAGAGCTTGTTGTCAAGAATTCGAGGTAATTCAGGTAGTCAAAGTAACTTAAATTTGATACTACAGAAGTTATCAATATTCACGAAATTGAGGTAAGTAGTAATTCCATATTTGTTGGCTAATATTACAATAATAACACTGGTTTATTTTTTTAACCGTAGCTGAGAGCTTGTTCAAGAGTTACTGGTAATTGAGATTATCAGAATGGCAGATGCTTGATACTAAAAAGTTACCATTAATTAGGTAAGAGAGTGATATTGTATTTGTTTGCTGAAATAAAGGTCATAACTGCTATTATAGTGTTTGCATGAACTAATCTAAAACATAGTAACAAAACTAACTATCAGGCTCGCTCGCCATTACCCTTATCACCTTAGAAATTGAATTGTTTACCGCTTTGAATTGTTTTGCGGGTGCAGTTAAAACTCAAAAACTTATGGGAGCTCCATTTCTATTTGAGTTAGTGGCGATGGTAAGTTAATACGCTATTTGTCACAGTTATAAGCCCTACTCAACAGCATTTACTTGAAAATTCATTGTCCACTAGACGAACCACCAAGGTAAGTCTTGCGTAGGTATGTTCAGTTGTGTTAAAGTATTGTGCGTTACAACTACTATTAAGAATATCACAAAGAAAATTTTAAATAACGTGATTTGATTTTGTTGCTTCTTTTTCAATTCAAACTATTGCGGGAGCGGTTACTATGACATTGAGTCCCCTTTACCGCATACGTAATTTAAAAACTCGACTTTATTTTAGTAGCTTGAGTGTTTGTTGTTAAAATCAAATTTAGCAATAGTGTAGTAAGGCTCGCTCGCCATTTGTGCTCAAGCACACCACCAGTTTATTTAGATATATGTATGGACGTACGTATGTCATTTTGTACTTTGACCCTCGCGTTTTTGTGTTAGCTATGTGGTCGACCCCGGTCCCAAATTGCACTAAACAGAATCCTCTGGATTATCGATCAGTACCCGTATCACCCTAGAAATTGAATTGTTTACCGTTTTGAATTCTTTTGCGGGTGCAGTTAAAACTTGAAAACTTAAGGGACTTCCATTTCTATTCGAGTTAGTGGCGGTGGTAAGTCAATGCGCTAAGCCGTGCGCAACAGTATTTACTTGAAAATACAATGTCCACTAGACTACTGCGAAGGTAAGTCTGTGTAGGTGCATGTCCAGTTGTGTCAAAGAATTGTGTGTTACAACCACTACTTAGCTAAACAATATCACAAAGAAAACTTTTAAATAACGTGTATTGTTTTGTTGTTGTTTTTTTTCCTTCAATTCAAGCAGTTGCAGAGAGTTGTTACTATGGCACTGAAATGTCCTTACCCTGTATGCTAAATTTAAAAACTGGACATTATTTTCAGTAGCTTCAGTGTTAGAAGTCAAAATCATTCATATAAAAATAGTATAGTCTTTAGGCTCGCTGCCATTTGTGCTCAAGTACATCACTAGTTTATTGGCGAGCGAGCGTAGCGAGCGAGACAGTATTAGGGGTGGATAATGCAAAATTGGGTATATGTTATATATATGTATGTATGTATGGGTGGTACCTATGTCCTTTTAACGCGCGCGCGGGAAACTTTTTCCTCCAAAAAACACGGCTTTTTAGGCTTGACCCCAGTTTATTCTGAAACTACAGCATTAAGCAAGCCTTACATTATACTTAAGCTCCAAAATGTGAGAAAATTCAAGCGAAAATGCTTGATTTTCAAGAAACAAAAAGTTGATTTGCCTGGTTACTATGGCATTGATGACCCCTTTCCAGACTTAATTTCAAAACTTCGCTGTTTTATGGGGGGATACGGAGTGCAGGTTGTTGGTTGTCAAGAGCCGTTGGTAGTCAGAATGCCGTAGTATTAATGCTAAGGAAGCTACTACTTCTCGAGGGAAGCTGAGGTAAGTAGTAATTCCATATTTGTTAGCTAAATATGCAAAATTAACTCTGGCCTTTTTTTTGTAGCTAAGAGCTTGTCAACAGTGACTGGTAAATTCAAATAGTCAGATTGGCTCAAATTTGGTACTACAAAAGTTACCACTGCTGAAGAAAATGAGGTAAGAAAGTAATTTTGTATTTGTGTGCTATAATTGATTGTCTTTTGTTTTTGTAGGTGAGAGCTTGTTGTCAAGAATTCAAGGTAATTCAGATGGTCAAAGTAACTTCAATTTGATACTACAGAAGTTATCAATACTCAAGAATGGTGTAAGTAGTATTTCCATATTTGTTTGCTAAAATTACAAATAATAACACTGGTTTATTTTTTATCGTAGCTGAGAGCTTGTTCAAGAGTTACTGGTGATTGAGATTATCAGAATGGTTGATGTTTGATACTACAAAAGTTACCATTAATCATGTAAGAGAGTGATTTTGTATTTGTTTGCTGAAATCAAATGTCATAACTGCTATTATAGTGTTTTCATGAAGTAAGCTAAAAATAGTAACATTTTATGTTACCTAACTATCAGACTCGCTCGCCATTTGTGCTCAAGCACACCACTAGTTTAGATATATGTATGGACGTACGTACGTCAGTTTGTACTTTGACCCTCGCGTTTTTGTGTTAGTTATGTTGTCGACCCCGTCCCAAATTGCACTAAACAGAATCCTCTTCTTTATCGATCAGTACCCGTATCACCCTAGAAATTGAATTGTTTACCGTTTTGAATTCTTTTGCGGATGCAGTTAAAACTTGAAAACTTAAGGGACTTCCATTTCTGTTCGAGTTAGTGGCGGTGGTAAGTCAATGCGCTCTTTGTCATGGTTATAAGCCGTGCGCAACAGTATTTACTTGAAAATACATTGTCCACTAGACTACTGCGAAGGTAAGTCTGTGCTGTGTAGGTGCATGTCCAGTTGTGTCAAAGCATTGTGTGTTACAACCACTACTTAGCTAAACAATATCACAAAGAAAACTTTTAAATAACGTGTATTGTTTTGTTGTTTTTTTCCCCTTCAATTCAAGCAGTTGCAGAGAGTTGTTACCATGGCACTGAAATCCCTTCACCCTGTATGCTAATAAAAAAAAACTGGACCTTATTTTCAGTAGCTTCAGTGTTAGAAGTCAAAATCATTCCTATAAAAATAGTATAGTCTTTAGGCTCGCTCGCCATTTGTGCTCAAGCACATCACTAGTAGTGATTATTATTAATAATCTATGAAATCAGGGTTTCTGCCTGATATCGTGCACTGAGAGTTGTTATGAATTCACAAACAAAAAAAAAACTCCCATCAAACCACCCATAAATGTATAATGTCTAATTGTAACCGTTAATGAAGAAGTCATTCCTATATATGTTACAAATGACCATAGGACATAAACCTTTAACCATTATAGTTTTAACCCTTTGCGGACGAACGCGGGCGAGCAATTATGTAATTAATACGCGCACGCCGTAAAACCAATTAGTTGCCCGAGACGACGACGTTTTACCAGTGGAGTTCGACACGTGGAAAAAGAAAACGGGAGAGTGTTTCGTTTGTGTTAGGCCTCAAATAATCGGCCTCTAGCGTTGTAGCTATGGTAATTCGTTAGTTTATAGTTTATAGAGTTGTTTTGAATACAAACTTAGTTGGAATTATCGAGGAGGCCATAGTTTGTTAGCTATTTTTTTAGCTTATATTTATGAAAGGAGAAATCACACCCAAGTGTAAGTTCTAGTTTTATTTTGCTTATTTCTAGCTACTTTAGGCCTTTACTTCTTAGTAGATGTTCTATTGGAAAATAGCTAGACACAAAGTGTAGGAAAAAAATTTTTTTATTTAGTTGGTGCACTTCATATAAGTTATACTTATTTTATAAGACTTATTTTGTAGAATAGAGATCGCAAAATGTATACTATGTAAGCTACTGAAAGTTTTAGCGCGCTACACGCTCTGTAACTGTAATAACAGAGCAAAAAAGAGCTTGTCACGAATTCGTGACAGCCGTATTCTCTTGACGCACCCGGTGTGTCACAGATTCGTGACCATCGTACGCGCGCGTCAAGTTACGGCGGTCACGAATGCGTGACGGTCGTACGCAAAGGGTTAAACACGTGATAATCCTATCCTTCTTACTTTCAGCATTTGTTTGTATTTCTCTGGTACAAAATTGTACTCACTTTCAATCTAAACATTTGCTTTTCTGGTAAGCCAACTTCAGATTTGTCATTTAAATTCACTACTACAATAAATGCAGTAAAAATTATTAAAGCTAACACAGGTAGCATTTCAAAAATGAAAAGACCCTTCTTTAGCTACGTCTTAAAACACAGTAAACTACATGATGTAGTAGAGCAGTTTTGAATTAAAATTGTTATTACTGATCACATTCATCAGCCACACTGAACTTGTATATAATAAAGTTACTTCTGGTGATATGCTGTATTGAAAGATTAAATGGATCAACTATATCTACACTATATGTAGCTAAGAATAGGATTTTGTCCAGAATATTTTTGGCAAGTGCTGGTATACTGCTAGTATAATATTTAAAAAAAAATTCTCTAATAGTTTACACTAAGTAATTAGTTTAGTTTAATAAACTATGTGTAAATTATACTCTGTTTTCAAGATTAAAGTGATAATTGATTAGCTATAAATAACATTGCATTGTATGTGAGAGACCAACAACCCTGAGATTCATGTTTTGGCAAATTGATAACCATGTAGTAATTGATCTTTATAATAAGTCACCCAAAACTATCAGTGCAACTGAAATTACATGTACTTACTAAATTCCTTTAACAATGTTCTTCTCCATTTAAATATGCCTTCCATACAGTCAATGGTAATTTATTAAGGCCTAGCGTTATAATCATTGGCAAAATTGAAATACAGGATGCTTTCAACTACTCAGACCCCACCCGCGTTACCCTGATAATAGTGTACGCATAAATTTAACCCCTAATGGCCCGCACGTTCCTTCTGGTGGAAAGAAGCCTTACCGATGGGTGAGTTTTGGTTAGACTGAGTTGTATTGTAGCCAACCACTTGTGTTTTAAATGTTTTAGCTACAGCTGAATGTGGTAAAGAGCCTGACTGTGGTGAAGATTCTCAATGTCTTCTAGTTAATTACCTGCAGAAGTTGCTGGATGATGATGGATTTCAAGTAAAATCTGATAGAGCCTCAACATCTCTAGAAGCTGCAACCAAGTTTCTCCTGTGGTGCAAGCTGAGTAGTAATCACAGTGAGGTTGCGAGAGTTTCTGACTGGCTTGTATCCTCACTCAAAGGGTGCATGTTGTCACGTCGGTGCTCCTTTGCACTACAGGCTGAACAAATGTGGTAGAAATTTCATGCCTTGCGCATAAGCACTGAATTTAGGGGAAAGTGCCATGGGATGAAATATTTTGCAAAGCAACAGACAAGAGAGCTCCAGCAACAGTATTTCAATACATCACAACAAGGTGGTTTAGAGAGTTGATCAAAGAAAACTTTGAAGTGAAAGAAGAGAATAAGACTTCTTGCCCCACCAAATTGACGTCACATGAAGAAAATGCTCTGAGGTATGTAGCTGGATATGTATGTCGGAAGGTGCACAGTAAACTAGAGAAATCATCACATGATAGCAAGGAGGATATGACCCTTTTGATGATTGAATTCTGTGGCAATGACTTACAAGAAGAAGATAGTGAAGAATGGACAAACCAAATTGATCGCGGAGGCTTGCGGCATATCAACAACAATGTTTACTTGGTGTTCACTATCATAGAACAAATAATTAGAAATTACCTACATGTTGAGAGCATTGGAGAATTGGGTGGAAATACAAGGAGTGGATTCCATTCTGACAAATGATGACCTGTTAACTCTATGATTGACTGCACACTATGGAGAAGAAGTGCCTACAGCAGTGTTGAAAAAATTAGTGAACTATACTTGACGTACCAGGTTTTTCATTTGCCAGTTCTTGCCTTGAGCTTTAATACAAGTCACAGCTACAGAAATCGAAAGGATTAACCCTTTCGTTCCTAAATTGTTTGGACGCGCGCGGAAAAATCTAATCTTCTACCGCGGAATAGAGCATTACCGTTTTATTTTTTTAACTCGATGCTGGCTGGGAAAACCCCATAGCAACCATATATCACTAAATAGACCAAGAGTTTGGGATTCCCCTCATTTTTTGATTGAGAAAATTGAATAATATTTAGGCCCTTTACTAATACTTTTAAAAAAAAAATTTTTCCCCCCAAAAATTCCACTTTTCCCATCAATAAAAATAAAATAAAAAATAGAAATAAGATTGTTTGATGCATTGTATACCAATATTACATTAGTGTTCAACAATAAAATATGTTGTTTGTTGTGTTTGGTGCTGATTGTGATCATGTAGGAGACATCTAGTGTCCACAGGGAACATATGCCATCGGACGTCGAGCTCCACTACAAAACATTTTCATATTCACAAAAACACAAACAACAAAGATATTTGTAATACAAACAACAAATTATTCATGATCCTTATAATTGCAACTTTACAATGTATTGTATGCGGTTTTATACAGGATTTTTGTTTGGGGTGGGGGGGTGGGGCTTCGAGTGTACTTTGCCACACCCATTTTTTGGAACCTACACTACTTTTTGATGCACATCTTTGCATAAGAGTTTATACTTCACACTGATGATCAGTGTTCGGTCCTATGCACTAAATGTAACCGGATTTGGGAAAATCCGCCTAAACGCGGCAAACAATTTTTTTTCAGTATCACCGGGTAAAGCCTTACGGGTCGATTTTTTTCGAAAAAATTTTTATGGCAGAAATGGATAGACACCAGTTAGCTCTAGCTTATGACGCAGTTGTAAGCTCTGGCGTGCTCTAGAACTCACACTAGGAGGCTAGAAACACTAGCCGGTTGGACTCATGTACGGAGAGTTGCTAAGAAATTATTGGCGGGCTTTTCACTAAGCCGGGAAAAAACTGTAGCTAACTAATTCACTTACTATTCTACATAATTCACGTACTCACGCATTTCTCGTCATCATAGTTTCTTAAGGGTGCTGGCACACCGCCTACGCACAGCCTACGCATGCACCCACGCAAATCCATTAACTAAATCAATTATGTTGCTATGGCCTACTTTTATATATTTCTTAAGTTTTGCAGGCTATCCTATATAGTGGACCTCACAGTAAACTATCTGAAGGAGCTTGTCTTCGGAGCGCGAGAGCCCAAGTGTCTAGCTACCATTTAAACTGTCTACAATTTTGTATTTTTTGCTCTCTAATTATACGATAAGAAAAAATGAACGATTACAATAAAACCGAGGAAATGACAATGACGATACTTTACCAAACAAGAATGTAAGCTATTGAAACACAAACAATACACTAGGACACAAACATACCGCCGGCCAAGACAAAGTCTTTCAATAAGAACGTTAGTTTGCTTGAAGCAGCAATGCAACTTTAACAGCTGGCCTCTTGTAGATGCCTGTGGCCGTCTTGACAGTGACAACCCGAACAGTACCGTTTGTGCCAGGATGGACTCCAATGATCCTTCCCATTGGCCACTTAGCAGGAAGAAAGTTCTCATCTCGCAGAACAACTATGTCATTTGTCTGCAGATTCCTAGTTGGAGAGTGCCATTTAGAAAACTTCCGTAAACAGGTGAGATATTCAGAGGACCATCTCTTCCAAAAATGTCGCACAACACTCTGTGTTAGAACTCAGCGGCGAAGGATGGACACTGGTGGGGATAGTGACGAGTCAGGCAAGGCCTCCAGTGGCCGTCCAATCAAGTAATGGCCTGGGGTGAGTACTTCGAGGCCTTCTCCTTCACAAGGTAAGGAAGCTAGAGGTCGTGAATTCAAACAAGCCTCGATCTGAGTCAAAACTGTGGTTAGCTCTTCGAATGTGAATTTGACGTTGCCCATAACTCTCCTTAGGTGAGTCTTGACACTTTTGACTGCTGACTCCCACAGGCCTCCGAAATGCGGGGCCCTTTCTGGGATGAAGTTCCATCGGATACCTTGTGATGCACAAAATTCAGGGATCTTTCCAGAGGATTTCTGCCTTTCAAGAAATTCAACCAATTCTTTCAGTTCACGAGATGCACCCACAAAATTAGTGCCATGATCGCTCCAAATGAAGTGAGGCTTGCCTCGTCGTGAAATAAATATTCTAAGACAGGCTATGAACGCGGATGACGAGAGATCTGATAGAGCCTCCAAGTGCACAGCTTTGACAGACATGGCCACAAAAAGACAAACATAAGCCTTGACAACCACAGGTTTGCGAACCCTACCTAGCTTGATGTAGACAGGGCCAGCGTAGTCTATCCCTACGTTCTCAAAGATGATTCCTGGAGTAATGCGCTGTGGAGGTAGTTGACCCATGGGTGGAGGCTGAGGCCTGGCAGAAGTCCGTCTGCATTGAACATATGCATGAATGATTGATCGGACCGCAGAGCGTTGGCCAACAATGTGGAAACGTTGTCCCAGCGAGGCATTGACTAGAGTTTGACCAGCATGGAGCAGTCGAAGATGCTCATCTCGAATGATAAGTTTGGTCAAACAGTGCTTGCCACAGAGGATGAGAGGGTGTCGTTGAGCATATGGAAATTGGGAATTGTGCAATCGTCCTCCAACACGTAAGAGTTTACCATCATCGAGGAATGGGCGCAGAGCGCGCAAACAACTGCTCTTGGGGAGCTCCTCTCTGTTTTCTAAGCACTGAATCTCGTCGTGAAAGCTTTGAGACTGAGGTAAACTAATCCAAACAAGCTTCGCTGTATTCAACTCATCAGAAGAAAGAGAGCCAGACTTGGGATCTATTCCCTGATGTCGTGAACGACAGTTGTGTACAAATCGACGCATCCAGGCAGTAACTCTTGTCAAGCATTCAAATCGAGAGAAACGGTCAAAGGGGACAAGGGTATTAATCAGCACAGTGGCGATATGCACTACAATCTCATCTGCCTCTACTTCATGGCTGTTTGGCTGCAGGGATGACGACTGAGGCCATTGACATACTCCTAGCCGAAGCCAGGGTGGACCGTCCCACCAAAGTTCATGAGATAGTAGCTCAGAAGGAAATATGCCCCTGGAAGCACAATCAGCGGGGTTAAGTATGCCTTCCACATGATTCCAGCGACTTGGTGGCACAGCCTCAGTGATGTTTGTGATCCGATTTGCAACATAAGTCTTAAAACGACGTGGGTTCCCGGCGATCCAATTCAATACGATTGTGCTATCTGTCCATGCGAATATATCAGTAGTAGAGATACTAAACAAACTCTGGCAATGTTGCGGTAGTTGAGAGAGAAGATGAGCTCCACACAACTCCAAACGAGGAATAGATAGCCTCTTCAGAGGAGCAACTTTGGTTTTCGCAACCACAAGTGAGGTGTGAATGGAGCCAGCAGCATCCACCATCCGAACATATACAACTCCGGCATAAGGTTTTCGCAACCACAAGTGAGGTGTGAATGGAGCCAGCAGCATCCACCATCCGAACATATACAACTCCGGCATAAGCCGACTCGGATGCATCACAAAAGCCATGCAACTGCCAGAAAACAATGTTGACATCCTTGGGGAAATAACATCGAGGGATACATTTGCCAGTGATTAGAATGAGTTCAGACCTCCATTTCCGCCACTTCTGCTGAATATCTTCAGGCACAGGTTCGTCCCACTGAATCCTCTCCTCCCACACACGTTGCAAGAGAACTTTGGCCATGATGATAACTGGGGAGAACCAACCAAGAGCATCAAAAGTCTTGGCAATGTCCGATGTGAGCAAACATTTTGTCATAACTTCTGCAGCTGGAAAATCTGCCACTGTCAGGCGAAAGTGATCAAAAGTTGAATTCCATTCAATTCCCAAGGTTTTGGCGTACTCGTCAGGGCCTGATATCGGGTGAACTGACTTCTCCTCACGTAGCTGAGGATCAATATGTTGCAAAACTTCCTCCTCATTTGAATTCCATTTACGAAGGAGAAATCCTCCCTTAGCGAATAGAGCTTGAAGCTGGTGATGCAATTCAATGGCTTGTTCAATTGAGTCTGCGCCTGTAAGTCCATCATCGACATAAAATGACTCTTCCACTGCCTTAGCAGCCAGAGGGAATTCAAGTACATAGTCTAGAGCGTTTTGTTTCACACACATATTGGCAATAAATGAGGAAGCTGAAACTCCAAAGGTCAAACGAGTCATCCTATAATCCTTGAGTGGTCCACTAGGTGAGCTTCTCCAAATGAAACGATGAAGATCACGATCTGACTCAGTTAATGCAATTGCTCGGTACATGCGACTAACGTCTGCGATCAGAGCTACTCTATGGAGCCTGAAGCGCAGGAGAACATCAATCAGTGACGAGTGTACCGTGGGACCAACTAAAAGCAAATCATTCAAAGAGATACCACTAAAGTATGTCCACGTTGAGTTGGCACGACCACAAATGTGGCAAAAGAGGAATGCACTTGACGAAACCGGAGACCAATTAAGGTCACATGACAGTAGTAGCTTAAACACGCGAAAACGTCGACGCCCACAGTAAAAACGGGGCGGGTCCAAGGTGCGCATTATTACCGTAAGTTTACTTGTTGAAATGAAAAAGAAGCTAAAGCAGTTTCTTCCGCGGCTGTATTCAATATATGCCCAGTTATAACTAATCACTCGTAGTTTATAGTTTGTACGAGCTTCTAGTTGTGCGCTAAAACTGGTTGAAGGTTGTGGAGGGTTATCTGGAGCTACAAAGCTTAGAGGAAAGAAGCACAGGACCGCGGCTGAATGCCTCCTCAAGTAAGTCTGATTGTTGTGTGCTTAAGCGTGTATTTAAACTCTATTCTTATTTCTTGGTGTGACGAATTTCTGAAGTACTCAATAGTAATGTGAAGAATCCAGCACATCACCTACACTTTAGCTATGGCCACACACATTCCCGTATTACTTTGTCCTTCACACTGAATCATTCATATCTAGTAGGGCTGCTAAGGTCCACAAAATAGGAGTTATGTGCATTTTATGGTAAAAGCGTAAAACTTTGCACACAACTCCTTCATACTATAGACTTCATTTTTAGATGTGGAGCCATCTCAGATTTGACCTTGGTTGACCTTTATTAATATTAATATACATACCAAATAAGGAATTTTCTCTCCTATTTCATGCATTTATGTTCAAAAACCTTAATGTAGGTAATCAAATTAAAGCTCTTAGCATATGAAGTATTTTGACATTAAAATTAAGTTTGTATCTAATTCTATTCCAAAGTTATGGTCAATTTTGTGGATACCATTTTGACCACATTGTACATGAAGGTGTGAATGTCATGTATTTACATCTGAACAAGCCTAGCTTACTAAGCAATGTAGCTTGTAGTGTGGGCTTCTTATAGAATCTTCTTGGTCACATCGTAGGTTCTCTTCATATATCTTCTCAGTGCTGTCTCCATTACCAGTATGTTACATGTTTTTAGGTGCTACGGAGGGTTTCTATGTTTGCAGAAGTACTGTAAGGTCAGCTAGCTAACCCTGTTGTGATTTCATAGCTTCATGGCAAAGTGTTATACACTGGTTGATGCTCAAGGGCCAACACCCAAGAAAGCATGCATTATAAATTGGAAGTTGTGTATGTTCTGCCAAGACCATACCAATAGTGATTTACAGTGTCCAGCTAGAACAACTAAAACATCTGTTGTTGGCTATAAAACACTGGAGGAACAGCTAGTTCAATTTGAGAAGCTTGGGCATGTCCCCATGAGTATTGATATTAAAAGTCTGGATGATGGAGGTGGGATTGAAGCCACGATGATAAAGCATCAAGCTTGCTGGCATAAATGTTGTCGCCTAAAATTTAACCAGACTAAGCTTGATCGGCTCAGGAAGAAGGTCACACATGAAAAGAGTAGCAGTCAGTCAGAGTGTATGCAAACACGTGCTCATTGTGACCCAGCTGATGTTAAGGCTACATGTTTCTTTTGTGATGAGCCTGCTGGCTCTGCAGGGCTCCACAATGCCAGCACCTATGATATCGACTCAAAAGTTCGTAAATGTGCACTTTTTGAACTCAATGACACTGCTCTATTAGCCAAGCTTTCCCCAGGAGATATGATGGCTATAGAGGCCAAATATCATAGCAAATGTTTAGTTGCACTCTATAACAGAGCTGCCAGAAGTAATAGTGCAGATGACAATGGAGAATCTGATCTACACGGTATTGCGTTTGCTGAGCTAGTAGCATATATAGAGGAGTTTCGTAGTGAGAAAAATATAGCTCCAGTTTTCAAACTAGCTGATCTAGCACAGCTATATAAAGCACGTCTAGGACAACTAGGAGTTGTGACTGAAAGCAGGATACACACATCACGGTTGAAGCTTAGATTGCTTTCAGTATTTCCAGACATCAGAGCACATTTGGAAGGTAGAAGTGTGATTCTTTCCTTTGACAATGACATTGGTGGTGCTCTACGAAAAGCCTGTGACCATGATGGTGATCGCAATGCAATGTACTTAGTGCAGGCAGCCAAAATTGTAAGGAAAGAAATGTTTAACAATAACTATTCCTTTGATGGATCATTTACAGAAGAATCTCAGCAAAATGTAGTGCCACAATCGTTATTGGCTCTTGTTAGCATGATTCTGGAGGGTCCTAACATTGAATGCCAAAGCCAACTTATTAACAGAAGAGCACCTCGTTCTATATCTCAGCTTTTGATGTTTAACAGTGTTAAACATAAACGAGCGACAGATTCCTCATCGACTGTTCGTCATAATCAAGACCATGACATGCCACTACCGCTTTATATTTCGCTGTATAGGTTCATTACTACGTAGTACAATATCTGGTTATTTTATTTATTAGCTTTCGTAGTAGATTATAACTATAAATAGTCAAAACTTTTCGACCCGTAGGTCTTCATCAGTTGACAAAAAAACAGTATTGTGTTCGAAAGCTAATAAATAAAATAACCAGATACCCTTTATATTTCATTGAAAATCCATGCGGTCACACGCAGTCGCAACCTTATTGATACGCTGTTTGATCTTGGTATATGTTGTTCCTATGATCAACTTTTGAATCTGACATCAGAAATCAGCAGAACAGTCTCTCAGCAATACTCTGCAGATGGTGTTGTATGTCCTCTGAAATTAAATTCTGGTCTGTTCACGACAGCAGCTGTTGACAACATTGACTATAACCCTACATCAGCTACAGCGAAAGAGTCATTTCATGGCACAGGCATCTCTCTTATTCAGCATCCATCCTACATTTCTGAGGGCAGTAATCGCCATAAGTCAGTTATTTGTCAGTCTGCACCATCCTCTCGTTCAGTTGCTCATTTACCATCGGAGTACACAAGTGTGGCACCAGCATCTATCAGAAACAAAAGTTTCATAGTACCATGTGTTGATTCCTTCGTACAGCCCACAAATGTGCAGAAATATGCAGAAGCAAAGGTAGGGGAGCTTGCATGGCGCAATGAAGTTATGAAATCCATTACAAAAGAGCAGTTAGACAAAATGCAATGGATATCTTGGTCTGCGTATCATGCTAGCATCCAAGATGCTGTTGTGCCACCTCCTGCCATCATTGCACTCTTGCCACTCTTTGTGAAGAATGCAAATTCAATTGCAATGATCAAGCACACCATGACTATCGTTCAAGCAGCAGTTGCACATTTAAATCCTGGCCAAGTACCTGTTCTTGCAGCTGATCAACCATTATTTGCTTTGGCCAAACAAATTCAATGGACCTGGTCTAGTGTGCTTGGAGAAAACTATTTCATCATTATGTTTGGGGGATTACACATTGAAATGGCTGTATTGAAGGTAAGTATAGATACATTGAATGAAAACAGGTAAAGTAATTTGCACTTATTTCATTGTTATAGGTGTTGGGAGATTGGCTTGATGGTAGTGGCTGGATTAATGCCCTGGTACAGGCCAGTATAGCAAGTAGTGGTACTGCAGATTCCTTCATCAAAGCTTGTCATGTGACGAAGAACAGACATGCCCACCAGGTCACTGCTGCAAGCATTCACATTCTGCTGCAACATGCGTATGATGAGTACAAGTTGGAGTTGGATGCTAATGCTGAAATGCTGTCTTTGGAGCAGTGGTGTCAAGTTCGATCGCAACAGAGTATCCAATTTTACTATTGGTGGAAAACACTGTCACTGGAAACTATGATGCTGCTTTATGTAAGATCCCTTAGAGAAGGGAATTTTAAGTTGTACTTAGAATGCTTGATGCAAGTACAGTGCGTTTGACTTAAAGAGTACATTTTTGGAAATAAAAAGGGTATCAGTTTTATTGATTGGATTTTCTAAATAGTTCATATTGAAGATCTGGATTTTTAATAATTAGTAAGGTATGGTCACATACACCTGCCCACAAAATAATTTTGTGGTTTTGTGGTTAACTTTGCCGTAATAGGTGACTGAAGTGAGACCTTTCTTATTGGATGTACAAAAGTGTTTAAGCTGAAAAAAGAGAATTAATTGGTCCTTATCTCTATAACTTGGTTTGGCAACAATGTAATAAATTCTGCATCTTTTGAGCTTAATTTAGTGGTTTAATGAAATTTGTGCACTTCAAAATTTAGCATTTTGCAGAAAAAAGTGTTTAAGACAGAACTTCTGAAATTATTGGGTTATATCTCTATAAACTGATCTCATAATAAACAATTATGCTAGAATTATTGTGCAAAAGTTTGGTACCTTAATCTAAAAAATTCAGTGAAATATAACCATTGTTTCAAAAAAATTAGCATTCATATGGTACTGGTCATCAAATGATGACGTATGAGTCGAGGAAAGGGCGTTTTCAATACGTATCCGTGACGCCGAATTGAGCGCATGCGTATTTAGTCAGCAGATGGCAGAGGCTCAGTTCGTAGCGAGTTTTTACTCCGAGAGTTGTTTGTATGGCTTCTTTAGCGTCTTTTGTGTCTCAGGCCAGAGGAATCAAGTTCTACGATTCACTACCGTTCGCCGGGATGCGCTTTCAATGCTGCCTTGAGCCTTACAATGCCTATGACAGGAACTGTGTTGCGCTGGTGTTGCCTGGTCTTAGGATGCTTGGTCATCTTGCTCGGGAAGCAGCCCAGTTCCTAGCTCCTCTACTCAGAGCAGGATTTCAAGCTCATGGGTAAGATTTTTTTGTGTACTTTGTCAGGAACAGAAAATACTGGTAAGTGGGTTGCAGAAGTCCTTTCACCAATTATTTGCCAACCACCTAGAATTCATATTCAATTGTTACAGTGGGAGTTTAATTTTTTTGATTTTAATTATGATTACAAATTAAATATGACCAATTGCTGTGATGAGTGTAATCATTATGCTTCATAATATAATTTGTTTCCAGTGAAGTGACATCTGGACAATTCACGCGAGTGGGATATCCTGAAGGAGTGTATGCTGGAAGGGTGTGCTCTATTAGAGTTGTCATCTGTGGCTGTCCTAGTCGTGCTGGTGACATCATTAATGCTCTGTGTGGCACAAACTTCACCCATAACATTTACATACGAGAACAATTATCAGACAAAGTACCTGACACAAAAACTGACGCAACAGTTGCAACACCAAATGACAAAAATGAATGCATACATAACTCCGACAATAATGAAAATGACGAAGAAATTTGTGACAGCTCCCCCTATTCTAGTCCCTTTCAACAAGCTTGCCCCTATACTATTTCAGACATTGACAGTGACTCACAGGACACAAACAAGACAAATCACTCAAACATAACAATACCTATATGTGGTGGTACAACCCCCACATTCTTCACACAACTCTCCTTTCCCGCACGCACTGTTCATCCGTAAACATTATCATTGTATCCCTTTCATTTCATGCGAACACTCCAATTTCCTTAATCACGCACACCCTCTCGTCATCTTCGAGCTTGTTCCACGATCATTCTTTGCGCATGCCCAGCGGGTTCCTTATATTATGGCCTGCTGGACTGCGCCCCTTGTTAGTTGTGTCTCGTGCTCGTCTATCATAAGCCCAATCCTTAACCTAATCTTTTCAACTTGAACTTTGGAGACTAGGAGGTTTGAAACCCTCGGGAATAGCTGAAGTGCGACGAGTACGCAACACTGGTGGCAGCTCCAAACTTGATCCGACCGCCATCCTACCACACCTGGTGTACAGCGGTGGCCGCAGACGATCTCCATTCCATCGAACTTCTCCGACTTCTTTTTTTTTTCCGCATCTCCTGATTGGTTTCTCCCGGCGTAGAGGGTTTCCGCCAATTCTACTTCTGTGTTTCTTCGTTAGTTACGGCAACGAGTCTCAGGCTCCGCTCTGTCTTTGGCATCCCCAAGGAACTTACCTGTCGGCTCTGGGCGTCCCCAAGGATCATTTCCTCACCAGGACTTCTACTTCATCAACCGACTATCCTGTCATTGTCACGCAAGTTATTTGGTTTGATTAGTTCATAGTAGTTGTTGCATTTTGTCGTGGCGAACACTGTAATTAGTATTATTGTTTAGTCAGTGTGTCAGTTATTCACCTCATCCCATATCTATTTTCATCCTTATCATGAATACCCGTCTTCAGTCTCGTAGAACCCAGGTTGATTATGTTCTTGAGTCAGGAATGTCTGACAACCCCACTATTTTCTCTGACACCACTGCCTCCTTTTCTGACCCCACCCACCCTGACCTTGCTTCAAATCAGTATGCTTCTGAACGTCCATCTGGGGATACCCCAAGGGACACCAATCTTGATATTCCTTCCCTTAGTAGCAGGGACACCCCAGCTAGAAAGCCAGAATCGTCTAATCCCGTCACTGCCCTTTTGGCAGAACAAGATCTTTCCACATTTGTTGCTAGAGCTAAAGATTTGAGTATTGATGTTAATACTTTGCTCATCCATAATTTGCTAACAAGAAAATCTCCCGCCCCTTCTGCTGAACCTGTACATCCTCGCCCCAACCCTTACGGTCCTGATAAGCTAGTTAAGCTGATTGGGAAATTGGGCGAAGGGGAAGACATTGTTGTCTTTTTAAATCGCTTTGAAACAGAATTAGGCAGTCGCGGCATTTCACTTGATGATTTCCGTTTATATCTTCCTTATTGTTTGTCTGGTGCTTTCAAGGAAGCTTACTACAATAATGTCAGCCAGTGCCCTAGATTCAATGATATTCGTCTAGTTCTCTTGAACACAGGAGGTTATTCTCTTACAGAATGTCTAACCATTGGAGGTATAAGCTGAATATTTTAATTAGTAACCTCCCCTTTTCGAAGTCACTCCATCCTAATGTTAGAGATGAGATGGCTGATACATTAGCCTCCATTGGTGTGTTGGCAGGCCTTCCCCAAGATCACAGGGACGCTGTTGTAAATAGGCCATGTCTTTCTAGTGCTCAGTTTGTACAGGAGTGCAATGCCTGGTATTTAGCTTCACACCAATCTCATCCTAAGTTCTCTTCCTCATCTCAACATCATAAGTATTCGTCTGACTCTTATAATTCTTCTTCATCTATTCATAGACAGGTTTACCAATCTCAGTCTGGGTACGGCCAATCGCCACCTAGGTTCAATGGCCAGGGTTATCAACGCCCTAATAATCACCCCAATTCTGGTAATCATCACTCCGATCCTGCCAATCAATGCCCAAATTCTCCCACTGCTTTACCTCGTCCTTCCCCTTACCCTAGGCGTGATTTGGCTACAGTCACTTGCTTCCGTTGCAATCGTTTAGGCCATTATGCCAACAACTGCCCCTACTTCCCAAATAAGCAAACCTCCTCCCAACCTAGCCCAGCTCAACCTACTCCTAATACTAACCCTCAACCTACCCGACCCTTACCCGTCCCCAGGACTAATTCCCGGCCTATCCGCAAAGTAGAAACCTTGGATGAGCCCCTCCTTTCTGAAGAACCCACTCCCCTCAACCATTTTGTTGAGGAAGATATTGTTACTTTTGGAAAAGTTAACGGGATAGATACCCCAATAGTCGTTGATTCCGGAGCGAAGATATCGCTCATTTCGGACGATTTCATAGAACTTGATTACAACCCCGTTAAGTTTGTCACCATATCTGGAATCTCTCAGGAGTGCAAGTCGGTTCCTGTATTTTCTCTACCAGTTTCCATGCCTACGCTTGAAGGTGACTGTTTGCTTGCGGTCGACTCCCGCTTGCCCCCTCAGACCGTTCTTCTTGGGTTAGATTTTGGTCGTCAACATATTATAGACCTCATAAACCACCTGAAGTCTGAACCCCAGCCCATAATGACAGTTACTAGAGCTATGCAGTTGGAATCCGACTTAGCTGCCCATACGGCAGATATATTACACACCTCTGAAGGTGCCCAACCTTTGTCATTTGATGATATCCCAATTGTCAATAGTTTACCTGCTGAATCTGAAACCTTACCTGATGACTTACCTGTCTCCCAGCAGTTAGCACTCCCTAAAGAAATCCCTACTCTTACTTTCGATGGTGTTTCTAAACAGGATTTTGTTTCCATGCAACTTCAGGACGAATCTTTAGCACCCCTATGGGAGTTTGCCGAGAAAGGCATGAAAAATTTCTTTATTGTTGACGGTACTCTTATGTGTCTGAACTCCACCTTGAACAGTGTATCACACGCGTTAGTAGTGCCTACCTCTCTTAGACCTAAGGTGTTAATTGCAGCACATCAAGGTCTTGGCCATGGTGGAATAAATACCACTCGAGCTTTGATTAACAAGCACTTCACTTGGCCTAATTTAGCTGCTGATGTCCGGAATCATGTCATGTCATGTGAGAAGTGTCTTGTGCATAACAAGTCGGGTGCACAGAGAGTCCCTATGCTCGAACCTGAAATTATATCCGAGCGATGTGAAAAGTTGGCTTTCGACATTGTTGGACCTTTACCCACATCTAAGTCCAAATTCCGTTTCATCCTTACCTGCCTTGAAATGGCTTCGGGTTTCCCGTTTGCTGTCCCACTTAAGACTTATACTTCTGAAGAAACGGCTAAGGCCATTCTTTCAGTGATTTCTGTTCTGGGTACACCCTTAGTTATCCTGACTGATCAGGGCAGCAATTTTATGTCCTTAACTCTCACTCATCTCAAGCGTAAGCTGAACGTCTCTTCCATCAGAACCTCTGCATATCACCCCCAATCCAATGGTCGGTTAGAAAGGTTTCACTCAACCTTAAAGGCAATGCTGGCTAAATGTTTGGATCACAAGCAAGATTGGCCTCTTGCATTAGATCTAGTCCTACACTTTGCTAGAAATATTCCGAACTCGCGGCATGGCTTCACGCCACATGAACTTCTTTTCCTCAAACCCTCACCATTTATTCTTTCTACTCTAAAATCTTTGTGGTCATCCAGTTCTGTATCATCTCTCAATTTGCCTCAATTTATTGAGGATCTCGATAACTTACTGGCATGTCAAAATCATCATGTCAAGTCTGTCTTATCATCCAAATCATGTAAGAACCGCATCTCTGTTGAATCCGAGCTGGCTTCCAAGTTTAAGGTTGGTGACTCTGTCTACAAGAGGAACCCGGGACACAACAAATGTCTTGAGGCCTCTTGGGATGGTCCTTACACTATCAAGTCATTACTACCCCCAGTAAACTGTGCAATCGCTCCCTCTAACAAGAAAGCGAAAGCTAAGGTAGTTCATCTATCCCAGCTGAAAAAGTCCCTTCCTATTTACCGAACTATTCTTGTTCCTGACGAATGTGCCGATAATGAATTTCTTCCTCCCATTAACACTTCTGAACCTATCACTTTGTCACTAGAACAACAATCTAGCCTTGAGTCCATTTTAGGGCAATTCCCAGAAGTGTTTACCAACAAGCCCGGCATAACCTCTCTGATTAAACACTCTATTTCTGTAACTTGTGACACACCTCTCTGGACACCCTCCTATTCCATACCTCTGTCTTATCAGGAGCCATTTCGTGTAGAAATCCAGAATATGCTGGATATGGGTGTTATTGAGCCTTCAATATCTAAATGGTCCAGTCCGCCTCTTCCTGTTAAAAAGAAGGACGGGGGTATCCGTATCGTTATTGATTTCAGGAAACTTAATTCGGTGACTGTGCGTGAGCCTTTTACAATGCCTTCAATAGATTATATAATATCCCACCTTGGAAGTGCATCCTTTCTGTCTAAGTTAGATCTCCTCAAAGGGTTCTATCAGGTCCCTATGGAGGATGACTCTAAGAAGTTCACTGCATTCACATGCCTACAAGGCAAGTTCCAATTTAAGGTAATGCCTTTCGGGCTCACAAATGCGCCCTCAACATTTCAGCTCCTCATGCAGAGTACGTTGAGAGGCCTTGAACCATTTTGCTTGCCTTATATAGATGATCTCGTCATCTTTAGTTCGTCCTTTGAGCAGCACCTTACCCATATTACGTCCGTCCTTTCCCGTTTGAAATTTGCCGGCTTAACGGTTAAGAAGGAAAAGTGTGCTTGGTGTTTTGCTTCGTTTGATTTCTTGGGTTTTCACGTTGGCAAGAGTCGTTTATCGATCCCATCAGAAAAAGTATCGTCCATCACCTCATATCGTCTTCCTCTCACCAAATCGTCATTGAAATCATATATCGGGCTTATCACCTTTTACGCTAGATTCATTCCAAATTTATCACAGTTCACCTCAGTTTTAAATGGTCATTTAACAAAGAACAGCCCAGACCGTATACAATGTACAAACGACTACGTACAATCATTTAATGCAATTATTGGTTCCATATCCCATCATACTTCTCTTATTATACCTGTTTGTAATGATGCTCTATGTGTGTATTGTGACGCGTCTCTTTCAGGTTTGGGTGGAACGCTGTGTGTATTCAGAAACAACACTTGGTCCCCGGCAGAGTTCTATTCCCGTCAACTAACCAAGGCGGAGAAAAATTACTCAATTCTCGATCTTGAAGCAGCTGCATTGTTGGCCACAGTGGAGCACTTCCGATATCTTCTCGCAGGCAGATACTTCAAAGCATTCACTGATCATCGCCCACTGATTGACATTATCCGTGGCCCTGCCCCTTCTTCCAGGCTGACCCGCTGGAAAATTCGATTAATGGAATTTCACTTTGACTTGTACCACGTCAACGGAGAGGCAAACGCTGTTGCCGATGCCTTGTCTAGACAGTCCTGGTCTCCTGATGTTTAGACCGGGATAGTCACAGAACTATGTATAGAACTCTATCGAACTTTGTTTGTAATGTGTTTTTCCTTGTATCACCCACACCCTCACTTATTTATTTTTGTTTATGTATTCCTATCATTTTTTAGGGGGGTGAGATGTGGTGGTACAACCCCCACATTCTTCACACAACTCTCCTTTCCCGCACGCACTGTTCATCCGTAAACATTATCATTGTATCCCTTTCATTTCATGCGAACACTCCAATTTCCTTAATCACGCACACCCTCTCGTCATCTTCGAGCTTGTTCCACGATCACCCTTTGCGCATGCCCAGCGGGTTCCTTATATTATGGCCTGCTGGACTGCGCCCCTTGTTAGTTGTGTCTCGTGCTTGTCTATCATAAGCCCAATCCTTAACCTAATCTTTTCAACTTGAACTTTGGAGACTAGGAGGTTTGAAACCCTCGGGAATAGCTGAAGTGCGACGAGTACGCAACACTGGTGGCAGCTCCAAACTTGATCCGACCGCCATCCTACCACACTATATTTAACACCCCTGACAACTCGGACGCAGAAAAAACTGATATGGACAAAACACCTGAAATACATACATCTTTACATGACACTGTACTAATGCAACAAACTACCCATGAAGACATAGACAAAGTGACATCAACTCTTAAACGGAGACGACACATGCGAATACGACGTAAGACTAAAAACAGACGACACATGCGAATACGACGGATACGACGTCAACAAGAAACAGATACAACCAATACAATAACATAAACAAATATTACCATATGACAGTCACACTGGGCATTAATTGCATGTCTGAGGCAGCTACAGATGACTTTTGGCTTAACATCTAGCCATAATACAGAATAAGTTCATGGTTGGACACCCATGAAGAATAAAATTTATCTTGCCACAAGAAGAGAATGATGGAACACCTGGGTTTCACAATGGCTTTTGTAATTGCCACAGTCCTTGGTTCTTCAAACACACAAGCTTAAATTAAGATGAAGTGAGTACATTTAGATAGGTGTAGTAAACTAAGGCGAAATCTTTTGTTTTGTGGTGGCTCTGAAAAGAGCCGGTTTAAATAATAATAATAATATGTAATGTTTGGTGCAAGTGGACTCCGATGCATGCATGTAAATAAAAGCATGAAAAGCACATAAACCACCCAGACAACCCAGCTCCATCTTCTGTCTACTTCACACCAGTCACCCTGCGATGGGATTTGTAAAGTTTCACTGCAGCATCCACAGAAGTACAGGTATGGCCATTTCAATAAGCTGCTTCAAAGTCCCGGCATCTGGCAAAAAACCTTCCAATTGTATCATCACAAACCAGCGAAAGTGACTCGGGAACGATCTTCCTCAGCCTGACAATTGTCCCATTACAATGGCCTCGAGTGTGCTTCTTCGAATGGCACCACACTGATTCTATGGGGTTTAGTTCACAGTGGAACTTTGGAAGATACAGACACATGTGCCCACGATTCTGTACCACCTGCTGCAGTATCGTAGTGCGATCTTGGAAGTCCTGCAAACCACATAATGTGCTATAATTAAAATAAATTTTAATTCTAATATATCTCATATCAATGTTATTACTATCAGCAGTTTGCATTATTATTATTATTATTATTAATATTATTATTATTATTAATATTATTATTATTATTAATATTATTATTAATATTATTATTATTAATTAATATTATTACTATTAATTAATATTATTATTATTAATTAATATTATTATTAGACTTTTACCGGGAACTGTCCAAGCTTTTCCTTCAGCTTTGAAGCGTTCATCCCACTGATGTCTACTCCTCTCTCTTGGAGAACTGTCTTCAAACCCTTCTGGATGCCATCATCAGTAACCATTCGCTGCACTGTGCCATTCCACATGGTGTCACGCATAAATGGCTGTTTCCCACCATCTCGCACATTCATGGAGTGTACGTTTAGGGCATCGTCCGGTCTCTTCATGTGTGATGGAGCATTATCAAATATAAAGAAACCTTGGCAGTGAGGGTACTTCTGCTCGAACAAGGATATTGCCTTGTGAGTCTAAATAAATTATTTTGTCACAACAAGCTAGCAATTTTTAAAATTGTTTTAGTTTGACATTATTAAACTAATTTAGACAGCTAATATTGACTAATCATATTAGCTTTTTGTACAAACTGACAGCAATTCACTAATAAAAAAATGTTTAGACAGATTTTTTTTATTGCATTATTATCAAGCTGATATTGTATTCTTACTACAGTTTCCATACCTGAGAAATTAGCAGTGTATTTGTAAAGTACCCATCAGACTGGTGTTCCAAGAACAGGGTAGCCCTCTGGCCATCGTGTGAAAGCATTCCACCTACCTCCTCCACAAAATCGGATACCATGATGGCCTGACCAAGTGACTTCTGCTTCAGTACTTGTTGGGAGCCGTCAGTCCAATGAAAAGACTGATATGAGTTGGCATAGTAAGTCGACTCGTCATGGTATACCCTGATCACAGGTTTGATGGCCGGATTTGGAGATGGAGTGTTGTACAGCCACATCCTGCTCTCCAAAGACTCCAAATGCTGTAAGTAAGCTGTCCTGTCTGTTACCACATCTGCCCTCTCATGGCCATCAAAATACACCCCTTTGCTGTGTTGTTGATAGGAGAAACCAAGATCATGCAGCCAGAGAGAAACTGTGGATTTACAGACATCCACTCCATAAGAGCTCTTAACCGATTAACGGCGAACTAAAATTTGCGATTGCGCCTCGCGTAACGCGGCCGCATTCTCACGAGACAATAGGCTGATTCATAGCTTGGTGGGGGGGCCACACAAAACCGGACCTAGGAGACGAACGTTAGAATATTGCCTTTGGGAAAGTATTGTCGGCAGATAGAGTGCGCTCTAGGCTATCTAAAAAGAGAAAGATCGACGCTGTTAGGCTAAGGCGGGCAGATCATCTCCCCTAGGGAACAAACGCTATTGATTGTTAGCAAAAAAAAACGTTTTTGTAAATCATACGTCGACTCTTTTCTGAACTGATGGAAGGCTATATTCATGGACGAAGTAGCATGCTAGTGGATCAAGTAAGTTAGTAAGATTTAGAGCTCCATATTATCGCCCTATATATAGGTAGACTTTGTTTATGATTGTAAGGTTATTCAGGTGTGGTTTATTTAGAAATAAGCATAGTAGGTAAGGATATAAAAAGATACAATATACAAATAAGTGAAGTTTCAAGCAAGGTAAATAAATGGCTGAGGTAAATGTTACATTCTAAAATGCCACTTAGCAAAACAGTCATCAGCAGTGCCCGGGTGGCATAACCATACACCACACTCTCTGCATGCCCATATGGTGTCAGATCTTTTCTTCTTCTCTCTGCATAATGAGCATCTTCCCCTCTTCCTCTGTTCACTCATGTAAGGGAAATGAGCCATCAATAGCTTCTTTGGTTTTCCATATCCCACGGTTGCCCGTGAACAGTAGTTACTAATGAGTTCATTTGCCAGTTGACATCTGAAATCCTTAATTTTTAATTTTGAACTTGGATGACCATAGTGGTAGACGATGAAACCATTTGTGATAGCCACATCAAACAGAAAGTTATAGATATATTTATAAACCTTCCTACATTTCATCCTCACATGATAGTAGCCCCTCAGCTGATCACCTCTATCAACTCCTCCCATCTTCTCATTATATATCTTGATTGCTATCGGACAGGTAATGGATGCTCTGGTCCCATCTTTCTTCCTTCACATCACACTGGAAGACTCAGTCGGATCACATGCAGTGTACATCGCCATGACTACTTTAGTGTCCATCCAAGCAGTGGCACACACATTGTCAGACTGCACTGTAACAGACTCTCCCCTGGTAGGTGTATACATACATATTTTATCACAACAAATTTATGTTATTCATTATTGTTATTATTATAATATTGCAAACTATATCTATGTCATAATTTATTATTATTATTATTATTATGAGTATAATTATTTTTATTTTTATTTCTAGTGTATTTTTATGTACATAATAATCAATACAAACCTGGAACGTAATTTTGCTTTTTTTAGATCAGTGGGAAAGTGCTTCCTATCCTTTCTGGCTGTTCCACATCCATACAGACCCAAGGCTTCAAGATCGCACAGGAGCTGTTTCGAATTAAAAAAGTTGTCAAAAAAGACATGATGGTATTTCTGTTGGAAATCTTGGGTAAGGTCTTTCACCACTCTACTGCTTAAATTGTGTTCTGTTGTATTTACTTTCTTGCCTGTGTAAATCTGAATTCTGGAAAAATAGCCATTGGAACTGTCTGCTAAAACCCAAACCTTGATCCCTCTCTTTGTTGGTTTTTTAGGCATATATTGTTTCATTGTAGATCGGCCTTGAAACTTGATCATTGCCTCGTCCACAGACAAATCCTGTCCTGGTGTGTAGACAACCGAAAATCTTGTCTCGAGGTATTCAAGAATGGGCCGAACTTTTGCCAGGCGGTCATACTGTGGTGAGCCTCTTGGTGCTACTGTGGTATTGTCTACAAAGTGGAGATAGCGACTAATTTCCATGAATCGATCTCGAGAGATGCGATCAGCGACTGGAGCATAGTGATACACAGGATTTCGTTTCCAATAATCTTCCAAAGCAGGAAGTGAGTTGATTCCCATGAGAATGGTAAATCCAAAGTAGGCTTCTAGGTCTTGTGTGGTGATGGGGTTCCATTTTTCTGCTTTTTTTTCATCCATAACTTCCATCGCATACAGGTATGATTGCTCCACTATCATCTCAATCAAGTCTGATGTAAAGAACAGCCTGAAGCTCTCACTTGGACTGTCTGGGACTGGAGCATGAAGACCAGCGGCAGATTGTCCGGTAAAGGGTTGTAAGGTGGGTTTCTTGAGTGTGGTAGACCAATCTGTTGTCACTTTAGATGGGCTACAGGGTGGGCTTGTTGCCAAGGGAGATGTAATATTGAGGGAGGTGGAAGTAGCTATAGTAGAAGCTGGCTCAATAGAATCATTGGTATTGAGTGCTGGCGAATTTGCTTCTGTCTCACCTATAAGAGAATATTATTTTAAATTTGTTATTATTATTATTATTATTATACTTGTATGAAATTCCGGTAGATATTCATCACTGTCAAAGACAGCAATTTCATCTGAGTCCTCGACCATATCCTCACCACCAGAGTCATCACTAGCCTCAGCACAACTATCACTGCTACAGTCGAAGTCCTCGTCACTGCCCTCTTGAACCGGTTCGTAAACATCATCGAAGTCGTCTTCATTCTGATGCAGAAGAGCAAGTACCTCACTTGCAGTCAGCTTTCTACTTGTCATGTTATGAGCACTTATAGCTAAAATCACAATATTTGTTGTTAAAAAATGTATATTCTTACTCTATATTATTCCTTCTTATTTACTATAAACAGTATTATTCAAACTAAATTTACACAACTATTTCTAATGGTAGCCTATACATTTTATAAGGATATAATAAACTTACACCAGTCAACAATACACTCCAATCAACAGCGGTGGCTTTCCTGGCTCCGTGATGCAGCTACTCGCCTGGGATTAGTAGGCGCTCTTTTCGACGCGTGTACGCGTCAACCGCGGTTACCGATTTTTCCAATTTAGCCGCGTGTACGCGTCAATCGGGGTTAATCGGTTAACCCAGGATACCACATCCATCAAAGTGAGGTTAGGTTTCCCCTTCACATTGGCATTCTGATGGATAAATGACTGACACTCCCTGCGGAAGTTCTCATCAGAACTCAAGGTTATCCACTTGGGATGCCTGCCCCTAGCTGACTCAAGTTCATGCTCTAGTTGCTCATCCGTCACATCTTCCAGAGAAGAAAGGGAAGAAAAGAAATCAACAAAGATTTCTTGAGCCCACCTGCGGATTACTTGAGCACTAAACCCCATGGCTACTGAGGACCAATTGCAAGCTTCCAGTATACTGACACCAGAACGTATTGCAGCACCAAACATCTGGAGAGCCATGGCCTTTTGAACAGCAAATGTTGTGTTACGTTCTACCAGAGATTGTAATGCATTCATACCTTCCTCAATAACATAAGGACTTTTCTTGAATATTGTATGCAATGCATTCTTATGCTGTGTTGGTGGAAGCGAGGGGGAACGTAGATTATGGGGTGTAGAAGAAAGTAGTGAAAGGGAGGGTGATAAACTAACTAGAGAGGCTGAAGGACTGGATGGTGGAGTCAACACATGCCTACCTCTTGGTGCCTTAGGAGTGTTTAGTTCCTTCAGCTTGTCTCCAGCCTGGAAATATGAAGCCCTCTTAGAGGTACTGGGCATATTAGTAATATCTAATAGCTCTGATTCAGTGCGTCGTAGCCGCTTGCTAGTAGTATTCCTCGTAGTCGAACCGGGAGAAGCCATATCGAGCACGCTGTAAAGGGGAATCCCCCAAGAAGCCATATCGTGCGCAATATAAAGGGGAATCCCACAGATTGAGCGGGTAAAGCGCCAGATCGGTTACAAGTAGCGCGTTGTAATGACAATAGATGACGAATTGCTGCAGAATGCGTGACGTCGAATAAAATGGCGACAAATGTATTAAGTTCTATGGCAAATGCGTGGTTCTCCATCTTCTATTGTTTATACTTTTTTTTTAGAAGCAGGAAACAGTATTAGGCAGGTAAAAGATAAGGTACAGGTGTTTATTTTGGGCCTATTGTGTTTCTGCATGTTAGTATTAAAAAAGTTTACTCTTTAAGTCAAACGCACTGTAGTACCGTGGATGTTTGCTCTGGATCATACTCATTATTCGAGATGGCTACCCATTCACATTCGCGACATGAGCTTGCTACCAAAAACACATCCAGCTGTTTTTGCAGAATTTTGCAATGGGAAGTTTGTTGTTCAGAAAACACAAAATTCATTCTCTTGCATGGCTATTGACCAGTGCTACGAGCAAAATAATGCTGATGTAAAGGGGTCAACTGGAGGAGCCATTGGTTTGATGACAAACCCTGTAGCATTGGAGCGTTGGATGGTTACAGGTCCAGAAGTAGCAAGAATGGTGACGGAGTTTGAATCATTACTAGCAGGTACCAAAAGCAGTGATCACAGACACCATGAGCAACATTCAGCAGTGCAAGCTACTTTTCTGAAAGAGGTAAAATCATTAGTTTCAGTTTTTGAAGAGATGGGCAATCCATTTTTGGAACAGAGCAATGATCTCTTGGTTTTGGACACAAAAGATATTCTGGATGCATCTGTGGCAGAGGCAGTTCGAAAGGTTGAAGCTCTTGGTGTAGAGCAGTATCAGAAGTTTGTGGAGGAAAGGCTAGTTAAATGTGAGAAGCCTGTTACTGATGTCATTTCGAAGAACAATTTACCATTATTGAAGCACACACCAAGTAAGGGGTCTTCCAAACAGAAGATGCAAATTGAAGCATTAAAAAGTAACTGCAATCTCTTCTCGCGATTGTATGTTTCTTGTCAAGCACGGTCTGGCAACTTGGACATGTTTTTCTCTCATGAGAACGAAGCTGCTCCACCATCTTTGTCACTTGGAGGAAAACTTCGGCATGGTACTAAAGCTGACTTGCTTGACTGTCTTAGTCTAGATGAAAAGAGGTCAACAAACATGCCTGCTGTTGATGCAACATTTATTGACGGAGCTGCTGCAGTACAAATGATGCATCCTGGAACAGCAAAAACATTTCAAGATTATGCTGATGCTATATTTTTGCCTTATATATCCAAGTACCTGGAAACAGCTGAGAGAGTGGATGTGGTTTGGGATACTTACATTCGTAACAGTCTAAAAGCCTCTACCAGGGAAAGGAGAGGTAAGGGAATTCGAAGACGCGTATCTGCAACCACTCTTCTTCCCCAAAAATGGGATGACTTCCTTCGTGTAGCAGAGAATAAAACTGAATTATTTAAATTTTTGTCTGGGCAAGTGAAAAATTATCCTGTCCATGATGGAAAGGTGCTCTTTGCAACCAATGAAGAGGATGCCGTCAGTACCATGGTCAATGCAGACATGTCAAACCTTGCCCCATGTTCACAGGAAGAAGCAGACACCCGCCTTTTGCTCCATGTATTAGATGCTGTACAGAAAGGTAGCAGAAAACTGATGGTGCGCACGGTAGATACCGATGTGGTGGTACTAGGAATTTCTAAATTTCACCAAATAAGTCCAGATGAACTATGGATGGCATTTGGTACAAAGTCAAATTATTGCTACCTTCCCATTCATGAGATCGTTGGTAGTATGGATCCTAAGATCTGTACAACTCTACCAGTCTTCCACGCATTCACTGGATGCGATACAGTGTCAGCATTTGGAGGTCGAGGCAAGAAAACAGCCTGGAAGGTATGGCAAGTATTTCCAGATGTCACAGATGCCTTTGAACACCTTTTTCTCATGGAAAATGACATAAGTGAATCAACATTATCAGTATTGGAGCGATATGTTGTCTTACTCTATGACCGAACTAGTGGCTTAGAGAGTGTCAATGATGCCAGGAAGTGGTTGTTCACCAAAAAATCAAGGACCCTTGAGAATAACCACCTACACAAGCAGCACTCAAACAGCATGTGAAGCGAGCAAGTTACCAAGCCAACTGCTGGAACAAAGCTCTAATTCGAAATCCTGAACTTCCTAGCCCAGGAGAATGGGGTTGGTGTACAGATACTGCTGGATGGCACCCACTCTGGACTACTCTTCCTGAAGCATCAGAATCCTGTCATGAACTAATTCGTTGTGGCTGTAAGAAAGGATGCAATAATCACTGCAAGTGTGTCAAAGCAGCACTTAAATGTACTCCTCTCTGTCATTGTAATGGTGCATGCTAGACACTTCGAACAGTTTCTTTTCTTTCATCACATTACAGTACTCTTTACTTTCATGTAATTGCCAATTTTTTTAAATAACATTCACAAAATCAACAATAACTTTATGAAAAAAGTAGGCAATGCCTTCATTCAAGCATTAAAATACTAGCTATGCTCAGAGCTTTGATTTGATACCCCACATGAATGGTTTTGAAGGTGAGTGGAATAATTTTTTTAAAAACCTTATATGGCATGAAATTAAACAAATAAAGGTCACGAAAGGTCAAATTTAAGATGGCTCCACATCTGAAGTTAAAGTCCATAGTACATAGGACTTATGTAAAAAGTTTCATGCTTTTACCATAAAGTGCACATAGGTTTTGCTTATCAGCCATACTAATCATTTTATTCATGATTTTACTATATTTTATATCTACTTGTTAAATTTCAACTTTTTTTAAATTATACAAAAAAAAAAAAGACAATTACCATAATTTTATAATGACATGTACAATATATATATTATATAATTTTATGATGACATGAAATTGTGGCAGATACAAGCAGCAGTTGAATTTGGAGGGTGGTAAATAGCATCACCATAACCATAGAGAACTGTACCTATATAGACATGAGGAGTAATGGACAGCTAAAGCATAAATAGTGGCATGTAGAGTCTATGATGAATTGTATATCTTATTATCTTGGTCAGCAAACAGTAAATTGGCTGAGTTTCTAAATAAATAGGCCCTATTTAAACAGGTAAGAAAATCTGAGTGGACAAGCAACCCGTGATACAAACGTACCTCACATTGTAGCTTGCTCTTGTTAAGTAGCCTTGAATAGCAACAAATTCCTGAGCCTAAAATGAACCAGAATGTCAAGCAGAAGGGTAGAAACGAAGTCACCAAACTTACGACTGCTTTTTGTTTACAATTGTCTCTGAGGTACTGCGCACGTGTTTGGCCCAGTTTGAGCGCGTGACTAAATCCCGCCGCATGTAGCGCGGGAAACGTGTGGTTTTATTTATTCCCATAGACTTTTCTATTGAGTTTTGAAACTGCACTTTCCCGCTGTCTCAGAAGTTTTTAAAGGAAATTTTCTGGACTGCTTCGGCACGAGCTTTCGAATGGTACAACCCCCGGAAGCGTAGCTACTTCCGTTCAAAAGTTATTAACGGTTTTTACCGCGCCAACTCAACTTGGACATACTATAGATGTCTTGCTCGACGCATCAAAAACTGCACGAATCTTGGTTGTCGTACTGGATGCCTTCGTTACCATGTGCATGGGCAAGTAGTATACTGAATGGGGTGACTTGTGGAGATCATTCTCAGGTACTACCTCTGCATAACCAGAGTCGAAATACTCATCAATGACTGCCTTGAATTCTGAAAAGTGGCCCTTCATATGCAGAGAGCGCTCAAAGCTGATAAATCGTCTAATGGCTTGCGATCGAGATTCTCTGAGAGGTTTGACTTCAGATTTCTTGAGTAGTGGAACCTCGAATCTTCCATCCTCTAATCGAATGTGATGACTTTCAAAGTGATCCATAACCGCCTTCTCTTCCCATGTGTAAACTGATTTAGCAAACGATTTCTCCTCAATCTCCCAGAACCGACGTAGAAGATCATCACCTGTCAGTACAGTGACATGATGAGAAGTAATAGTGGGAGTACAAGGACTTGTGCATCCAGACAAGATCCAACCAAAGTGAGTCTCGAAAGCAGTGGGAGATCCTACAGGTCCCGTGCGTTGCCCTTCGAGCATTACTTCTGAGAAGACTTCGATACCCAATAGCAGATCTATTCTTCCAGGTTTTCCGAACCCTGGATCAGCAAGATGAAGATCCATAAGATGATTCCAGTTCTGATCAAAAGCGACGTGATGTAGAGGTAAGTCACAAGTAACTCGAGGGACAATAACGGCGGAAGTAGAAAACTTCTTGTCTGGATTACATTCAGAGAATACACGAAAAGTGGTAATAGGATGCACAGAATTGCGCGTAAATCCAACTACTCCTGATATCTTAGTATTCTGGTTGTACCGCGGAAGATGAAGATTCTGGGCAAGACACTCGGAGATGAAGGATGCTGATGAGCCGGAATCAAGTAGTGCTCTGGCCTTCATGGAGGAACCATCAGGGCCTTCGACTCGCACACTACAAGTCATCAGCAACAAATTAGACTTAATTTCTGTAGCAGCGTGTGAAGACGTGATGGGTGCAGCAGGGATTGGTGTAGCAGTAATGGGCGCAGCAGTAACAGGCGTGGCAGTAATGGGCGCAGCAGCAACAGGCGTGGCAGTGACTGGCGCAGCATTGACCGGCGCAGCAGGGAGTTGACCAGGAATACTTGCAACACTGGATTGGGTCTTCCCTTCAAGGTGGAGGAGAGTGTGGTGAGGTCTCTGACAAACTGGACAACGATGCAATGATTTGCAGTTCCGAACAATGTGTCCTGGTTTCAAGCAATTGATGCATAGTCTGTTGGATTTCAATGCTGATCTCTTGTCATCGTGATGCAAAGACTTGAATTTGGGACAGGCATACAGAGGATGCCTTTCTGACTTGCACAACACACATACTCGATGAATCTGCACTAGCTGCAAAGGATGCCACGGCCTTCGGGTTAGAGAAACTCTTCTTGTAGGGCTCAAATTTGAATGATCTTTTACTAGAGTCTGGCATTGAGACTTCAGATGCCTGTGCTCTGAGATTGATGAATTCCAACAGTTCTTTGTAGTGAGGTACGTCATGAGATGATTGACTATGGCGTTGCCATTCGAACATGGTGTTGACATCCAGCTTAAGTTCCAACAACGAGGTAACGAATGAACCAGATGGTTCATGGCCTAGAGCTTTAAGTGCACGTAAATGTTGCTGGGCCACATCATGTAAGCGACGTAATTCCCTTCCTGTTCCATCTTTCAAGTTGGGAACTTCCAAGATTTTCTGTACATGAGCCTGATGTATCAGTCGAGGACGATCATAGCGTGATTTCAAACAGGTAAGAGCTTCGTTATAGTGGTCACCAGATCTAGACAATCCTTCTATCGATGTCTTAGCACTCCCATCCTTGAGAGCATGGCGTAGATAGGCAAGCTTCTCAGTGTCTGTAAGGTTAGTTCGAGAATGTACAGATACATCAAATTGTTCCCAAAAGGTCTTCCAATTGAGTATGTTCCCATCAAATGTGGGTACATCAAGTTTAGGAAGCTTGACTCCACTTGGATCCGGCATGCTAGAGATGCTAGGAGGGTCGTGTGCTCGCAATAATTTCTTGATGGCCAGAGATAGATCAAATATATTCCTTTCAATGTGATTGAGAAGAAGACCAAGCTCACTATCATCCTCCACTTCAAAGGTAAGTAGACTTCGACATATATCGGTAGATTCCGCTTTAATTTCTGTAAGCTGTTCAGTGTATTGCTGTAGTAGACAGATGCCATCCTCGCCTGTAGGAAGCGCAGAGGTTCCATCTTGCACAGCCTTCAATTCTCTTTCAAGATTTTTTAGACGTTTCAGAGCCTTCTTGGGTTCACTGGAGTTTCGGGACAAACAAATGGTTGAAAGATTTTCCAAACGAGAGGTGAGTGCAGCCACGAAATTATCATGTTCATCGAGAATAGTTTGTTGCGCCTCCAGCTCTGCTTCATCATCGATCAGGTCAATGACAGCGTAGTGATGAACTTTGAACCCTGCAACCAAGGATTCCAGACGTGTGGTAAGGCGTCGAGGTTCTTCCGAGCTTAGGTCGGTAGAATGTTCCAAAACATCCAAGCGGTTACTAATACGAGTAAGAGAGGCCTTTACGATTCCTCGCTTTTTCTTGCGACTCGAGAGAGCACGCACAGGGTCTTCAGTCATGGCCGATACAGTTATGTGAAGGCAGGGAACACGTGGTCTCCGAAAAGCTAATAAACTGCTAACGCAAATGCTCCGGAAGATAACTAACAGTGAATCGCCGGTTCTATACAGGGTATCCGGCTCGAAGGACCATCTATGAAGGAGCTTGTCTTCGGAGCGCGAGAGCACAAGTGTCTAGCTACCATTTAAACTGTCAACAATTTTGTATTTTTTGCTCTCTAATTATACGATAAGAAAAAAATGAACGATTACAATAAAACCGAGGAAATGACAACGACGATACTTTACCAAACAAGAATGTAAGCTATTGAAACACAAACAATACACTAGGACACAAACACTATCACAGGAGCTGGCCTACCAGAAATTAGAAGTCCAAAGCAACTACTACGGCAGATATAAGCGGTCACATTCTCCAACATAAATGGCAAAATATCCCGACAATTCAACTCCACAGTTGGGGGTCTCACCCTCTAAGGACTCTGGAACTCACCGCCAACAAAATTACAGAAGCTTTTTTCGATTTACAATTTATTTTTCAAATTATTCATTGTTATTATTTTTGTGGCGACCATTTCCTTAAATATATCCATTTTTGGCTGTTATTACGAAATTTCCCTCTGTAATTTTTTTAATTTTTATCTTCTGTACCTGTATTCCAAAAATAGAATGGTTCTGAACCCCCATTCCGTACTTATGGCCAGAAATAGCATGCAGAACAAGCCAATCATTCCTCGCACAATTTTGTCAATTTCAGCCCCGCCCTCCTCGGGCAGGTAAGGAATACGCGCGGATTATTGTTTAGGGTGAAATATTTTTGAATGCAGTGGCTCTGGCTACTGAGCTCAAGCAATTCTTCGCTGCTTCTACAAAGCTCTGGAGATGACTGGATCCATAAATGAAGATGCTGTGAAGAAGGTAACTTTTTAAAAATTCGACGGAGAACCGATGTTGTATTTTGCCGATGAAGAAATAAACGCAACTGCTGTGAGGTACTGTGGAAGCAGTCCTGGCTGAAAGCTATTTTAGATGCTTCTCCAATGCATTGGGCACCTGTGTATGCAATCTGAAGGTTCTAGCTATAAAGTAACTATTTTTTTAAATTCTGAGAAGCCAACCGGTCTTCACCCGCTTTAAAGCGGGATCCGGAACGAAAGGGTTAATGCTGTAGTTTCAGAATAAACTGGGGTCAAGCCTAAAAACCCGTGTTTTTTGGCGAAAAAAGTTCCACGCGCGTGCGTTTGACGGGCATACGTACCATCCATACATACATGTTATAGTTATAAACCAAAATTGAGGTTTGTATGCGATTTATAAACTCCGAGACACGAGGGCGCAGCCCGAGTGGCGAGGATTTATAAATCGAAATACAAACCTAATGATTTTGGTTTATAACTATTTTATAGCCCAAACATAAACAACGAGCAAAGTATAGCGTTAACTATCTTAGTAATTGTATTAAAGTACCCAAACTCTTCATTATTCCATTTTGCTTTGATCTGCCTTCCACCATAATTATGGTTGCTAAGAACTATATCAGACTTTTCCCCGCTAATACATTTTCTTACGAGCATACCAGACTGTATCAGATTTATAGTTCTTAACGACAAGCGAGGTCGCTCGGGTAACGGGCTATAAACATATATATAACATATACCCGATTTTGCATTATCCACCCCTAATACTGTCTCGCTCGCTGCGCTCACTCGCCAACTAGTGTTGTGCTTGAGTACAAATGGTGAGCGAACCTGATAGTTAGGTAACATAAAAATAATTATTGTTACTATGTTTTAGCTTAGTTTATGCAAACACTAGAATAGCAATTATGACCCTTTTATTTCAGCAAACATATACAAAATCACTCTCCTACCTAATTTGTTAACTTTTGTAGTATCAAACGTCTGCCATTCTGATAATCTCAATTACGAGTAACTCCTGAACAATCTCTCAGCAATGATAAAAAAATAAACCAATGTTATTATTTGTAATTTTAGCCAACAAATATGGAATTACTACTTACCTCAATTTCCTGAGTATCAAATATAAGTTTATTTGACTATCTAAATTACCGTGAATTCTTGATAACAAACTCTCAGCTACAAATACAAAAAGACAATCAATTTTAGCACACAAATACAAAATTACTTTCTAACCTCACTTTTTTGAGCAGTGGTAACTTTAGTAGTACCAAATTTGAGCCAATCTGACTATTTGAATTTACCAGTCACTGTTGTCAAGCTCTTAGCTACAAAAAAAAAGGCCAGAGTTAATTTTGCATGTTTAGCTAACAAATATGGAATTGCGTACTTACCTCAGCTTCCCTCGAGAAGTAACAGCTTCCTTAGCATTAATACTATGGCATTCTGACTACCAATGGCTCTTGACAACTAACAATCGGCACTCCGTATGCCCCCATAAAACAGCGAAGTTTTGAAATTAAGTCTGGAAAAGGGTCTTCAATGCCATAGTAACCGTCAACTTTTTGTTTGTTGAAAAGCAAGCGTTTTCGCAGGAATTTTCTCACACTTCTGAGCTTAAGTATAAAGTAAGGCTTGTTTAATGCTGTAGTTTCAGAATAAACTGGGGTCGAGCCTAAAAAGCCGTGTTTTAAAAAAAAAAAGATCCCCGCGCGTGCGTTTAAAAGGCATACGTACCATCCATACATACATACATATATATAACATATACCCAATTTTGCATTATCCACCCCTTATACTGTCTCGCTTGCTACGCTCGCTCGCCAACTAGTCGTGTACTTGAGCACAAATAGCGAGCGAACCTGATAGTTAGGTAACATGAGATATTAATATTTTTAACTTACTGCATGCAAACACTATAATAGCAGTTATGACATTTTATTTCAGCAAACAAATACAAAATCACTCTCTTACCTGATTAACGGTAACTTTTGTAGTATCAAACATCAACCATTCCGATAATCTCTATCGCCAGTAACTCTTGAACAAGCTCTCAGCTACGATAAAAAAATAACCAGTGTTATTGTTTGTAATTTCAGCCAACAAATATGGAATTACTACTTACCTCATTCTTGAGTATTGATAACTTCTGTAGTATCAAATTGAAGTTACTTTGACCATCTGAATTACCTTGAATTCTTGACAACAAGCTCTCACCTACAAAAACAAAAGACAATCAATTTTAGTACACAAATTCAAAATTACTTTCTTACCTCATTTTCTTGACCAGTGGTAACTTTTGTAGCACCAAATTTGAGCCATTCTGACTGTTTGAATAAGTCAATAGTGACTGATTCAAACAATCAGAATGGCTCAAATTTGGTACTACAAAAATTACCACTGGTCAAGAAAATAACATATACCCCATTTTGAATTATCCACCCCTAATACTGTCTCGCTGGCTTAGCTTGCTCTCCAACTAGTGATGTGCTTGAGCACAAATAAATGATTGATTTTAGCAACTAACACTCAAGCTACTAAAATAAGTCGAGCTTTAAATTAGTTTGCGGTAAAGGTGATTCAATGCCATAATAACCGCTCCCGCAACTGTTTAAATTGAAAAAAGAAGCAACAAAATCAAATCATGTTATTTAAAGTTTTCTTTGTGATATTCTTAATAGTAGTTGTAACGCACAATACTTTTCACACAACTGAACATACCTACCCAAGACTTACCTTCGTGGTTCGTCTAGTGGACAATGAATTTTCAAGTAAATGCTGTTGAGTAGGGCTAATAACTGTGACTAATAGCGTATTAACTTACCACCGCCACTAACTCGAATAAATGGAGCTCCCATAAGTTTTTGAGTTTTAACTGCACCCCAAAACAATTCAAAGCGGTAAACAATTCAATTTCTAAGGTGATACGGGCAATGGTCGCTAAACGGGAGGATTCTGTTTAGTGAAGTTTGGGAAGGGGTTGAACGCGGAGCGAACACAAAAATACGGAGGGTCAAAGTACAAAATGACATACGTACGTCCAAACATAAATAAACATCTCCTATTTTCAATTGTGTTACCCCTGTAAGTGTTTCGCTCGATACGCTCGTTCGCCAATAACATATACCCGATTTTGCATTATCCACCCCTAATACTGTCTCGATAGCTCCGCTAGCTCGCCAATAATATATACCAGATTTTGCACTATCCATCCCTATTACTGTCTCGATTGCTCCGCTCGCTCGCCAATAAACAAACATCCCCGATTTTCAATTGTGTTACCCCTATAAGTGTCTCGCAAGCTACGCTCGCTCGCCAATTATCAAGTTCTGACCCTTCATAAAAACTAGATTGACACTTTCTCACCTAAAGGGGTAGATTTTTTCACACTTTTTCTTTGCTTTTTTCCAGACCCCTTTAGGTGAGAAAGTGTCAATCTAGTGAACACATTATACAGAAAAAAGTTTTGAAGTGGAGTTGACTAGGAGGATTATTTGTACAAATGCGTGATGGAAAAAATGTGCTAATAGCGTTTGCTTGCTTTTATAAAAAGTGAGCGATCACGCTTAGACATTTAGTTCCCGATATTTGGTTGGTGGTGAAGGAACCTATATTTTGGTTGCTGGTGAAGGAACTCAAAAGTTGCTCTATGAAAATGAGCTTTGGTTTAGTGATTTTAGTGGCTGTTTTAGTGGCCATCACAGGTAACCAACTTCATACCTGAACGTAATTATGTATGTAACAATCTATTAATGATAAACTCACTAATTATTATTACTTTATTGATTATTACTAACTATTACTACTTCAACTTTTATTATTATTAACTTTTAGTATATTAACTTATCATTATTAACTTTTAGTACATTAACTTTTACTATTATTCATTGTTATTATTATTAACTTTATTATTATTAACTTTTAGTATAATTAACTATACTATTACTAAATTATTATGGTGAACTTTTTATCATTAATATTATATTGTTTCCTTTTATTAACTTTTATTGTATTATTCCTTTATTTATTATTATTGTTGTTATTACTGTCAACCACCCAACATTTTGTTAACTGCTGCAATTGTTGGCCAGCGAGACACTTTCGGGGCGAAACGGATGAAATTTAAATGTAACGCACTCGCGTTTATCGAACATTCATGTACAATAAACCTCCCTCTGTATTTTTTTTTTCACGAGGGGCTTAATTACGTCAATCCGCTAGCGTCTTCCGTGCTCTCCATGTTACCAGTTCGCAGGGGTGATAAATCAAGCGAGTCTAAGTCACCTATTTATTTCACTTTGGTCTTCATTTTATCCTAACACAATAGCTCTCTTATGTGTGTATTTCATTATGAAGCACAGGTAGTTTATGATAGCTAGCAAAGCGAGCGAACTCTACCGAGATTTGGACATATTTACTCGTTATACTGAAGACCTGGTTTGCAATGTCCAGAGCGTGGTGAGGGCTGACCTGTAGGATCCCCTAAACATGGTAGTTCAAGCAGAATGTGCAACGACTTACTAATTTAGAACAGCGGCAGTTTCTAACAATGCATAGTACAGTGGTCCCCTAACTGAGTGCAAACATAGTGACCATTATTTGTCCTTGCCTGACAACACAAAACACACTAGGTGACTATCCCACAATGCCTTGAAAAGCATTTTTTTCTTGGGGCTTATCCCAACGATAGGACTTCCGTTACTTTCATTGATGGCTACAAGAGTATCTGAAAAGCCTTTACTTAATTTAAACTATTCAAAGCGGTAAACAATTCAATTTCTAAGGTGATACGGGTAATGGTCGCTAAACCAGAGGATTCTGTTTAGTGAAGTTTGGGACGGGGTCGAACGCCGAGCGAACACAAAAATACGGAGGGTCAAAGTACAAAATGACATACATACGTCCAAACATATATATAAATAAATAAATAAACATCCCCGATTTTCAATTGTGTTACCCCTGTAAGTGTACCATGTGTGTGGTATTGGCAGGTTCCGTTGAACTCTTTTATTCATGAATCTGTCTTCTACTTCTGCTACAAACAGATTTGCTACGCTCGCTCGCCAATTATGGAATGATTACTATCTACATTTTCAGTAATCTTGAGTCTGCTTACTGGGTATATGGAGATGGATCGATAACCTAAGTAGTAACTGGAAATAGTTTTAACTAGTATATAAGTGAAAGTACTTTGAATAGATTATATTGAAATCCTTGGTTAGTTACGGGTACTTATGTGTTCTTAGCATCAGATGGTGCTGTAGAATTTCTTGATTTTCCTGATGGAAAATTCGTTAAAGTGAATGAGCCGACCTCATTCTATTGTGCTGTTATCAGTGTTAACAATAACACTGGACTATTGTGGCAGAAAGCAAACGCAACATTGCCTCATGTATCAAGGACAAGTATCGTGCAAAGTGTGGTTCCTCTGAAAAATGGCAATTTCTATGTAAGTTCAACATTATAACCGTTGCGATTAAATCTGCTTAAACATAGGCAGCGTATACTTTTTGCAGTCTATACTTTTTGCAGTCTATAGCAAACAAATAATTGGCAGGAAAAGAAGCAACAACAAAAAATAAATCAACAACAACAACAAAAACAACAACAGATTAAGCGCCTATACACCACAGTAATAAGAAGACAAAAAAATATATCAAAGAAAATTATCGTTAGATAATAATCTAAAATAGCATAATGAGCTAATGTGTTTATAATACTTAGATATCAAGCAGACTTCGTGTCAAAAATGTTGAATTATACGATGAAGGATATTATTATTGTATAACAACTGATGTGACTGGATCATCAAAACTGGCTCAGTTAGTTGTAATTGGAGGTATGTTAAATTTGAAGTGTAAAAAAAAAAAAAAAATTAGCTTGTACTAGTGCACAAATAGCAAGAACTTCAATAACAGCATTGTGCACTTCAATAAATCATGAAGTATTGTTGTATTGCTACTAGCTAGAGTTTTACATGATATAAATTACAATTTTAATGCAATAACAGGCAGAAATGTTGAACCCCACCAGGTATTTGTAAGGTAAATTGAATGAGAGTTTAACTATTCTTAAATGTGTTTTATGCTATCAATTTTTGTCTTAAAAACCTCATTTTGTAAATACCACAGAGCGAATTCCTTATATTTGCTACTTAGATTAGAAAATTTGATACTGCTGTACGACAATAGCAAAAGTTGTGGATGTAAATTGATTATATACATTGCCTACAATTATTATAATAGTAGTCAACAACCACAATCAAGAGGATATATAAACTAGAAGTTAATTATATACAACATCCTATGCTGATTAAGACAAGTTACTATTAATACCCTCATGTATATGGAAATTATAATAATGTTATAATAAAGTAGCAAATTATGAACTGTAATAAATGGAGCTTTGAGAGTCCATGTAAATACATAGTCATTTCAGTTTTGACCATTATGGGATGTTAATTTACATATTTAGAAAGACCCAAGGTCAGGTTATTTGTCAATGGCATGAATAATGGATTGTTAAAAGAGAAAGTGATTAGGGCACCACTGAATTCCAGTGTTACTCTTGAATGCAGTGACCAAGGATTTTTACATTGGATATACCGTGCTGATATGCTAACATACTATGAAGATGAACTAACAATGCCTTCAAGACTACCAGACAATGCTCAAGTAGATCCAATTCATTCAAATAAAATTCATGTAGAAGTTACAGAAGATAGTGCTGGGTTTTATTCTTGTCAGTATGTTGAAGAAGATGATCTAAATATATTGCTAGCTCCAGGTAATATTGAAAGTTTAAATTAACCTACCTAGATGTACCGGCATGGTCTGAGAGCTATACTCTCACTTATTCTTACGTAATGATTTAAAACACATGTAACCTCTGTTCATACTGTTTACTCTAGCCTGCAATATTATATCAAGGCTGTAAGAATGCCATTATCAGAAACTTTTTTGAATACATTACTATTGAAAAAAATCAGAAAGAGTGTTGATGAATTTCAATATTATTTATTACTAAAGGACTAAATGCATAAATGCTAAATCCCAATATTATAGTTGTTTTTTATACAGTTTGTTCCAATTGTATGGAGTCTGTATTATGAGTCCAACTGGACAAAGTGAACATTATTTTTTTTCTATCATTATTTTGTATTCTAGCTATAGATAAAGTTAAAATAACTGAATGGAATGAAATAGAATTCAAAAATTTATCCTATACTGCTTTGTTTGGACAATATTTTTTCACATCAGAGACTGAGATATCATGGTACATTAACAATAGCTTCATTGATCCTGACAATTCATATTACAAGTTGGAAACTGATGGTCTTAATTCACTCTTAAGGTGGGCTGTCAATCAGCCCAAGAGCAATGGCTTGTACTCATTAAAACATGAACTACTGGATTTGAATGACTCATTTTATGTTGGTATGTTGAAAATAATGAGTTACAAATAGCATAAATACAACACTGGTGCTTGTATAATATCTCAATTAAATCATTATATTTTAGTAAATTGTTTGCAGTGTCTAAATGATGATGGCTCTCTGAACTATATGATGAAGATAGAAGTGACTGCTATCTATAAATTACCTTTCCATAATTGTTCCATAGTTATTAGACTAATTGCTTGATTAATTTGATTGTATTTGTTTAGGCACCACCTATAATCGAGAACTATAAACTTACATGCCTTGAACTTACGCACACAGAGCTTAGACGTCTGGCCTATCTCTGCGAAGCCACTTTATCCCCTTATTATTGTAATTCCCTAATATTCATTTATTTCCTAATTACTTCCTTTCCCAAACTCCTCCTCCCTTTTACCCAACGTTATGTTTTCACCCCATCACCCCTATAAGTTGTACCTGCGCAGTTTAATAATGATCTAAAAAGTGAATTGAATTGAAGTGCTGGCGGGAGCCTACGCCAGGCTGGGTTAGCTAGATATATAGATCGTCGTCCTTGGTTAGCTTATGTTAGTTTATTGATTAGTTAGTTTATTTTAATTTTGATTTCCTGGATCGCCATCAGTTACTGGGTGAGCAGACAGTATTTATTTACTATTTTAATAGTGGAAGAAGGCACTCCATATTACTCCCCACAAAATTATTCAGGACTTCGATACAATAAAGGCCCCAATTCTGGAACTGGATATTTAATTAGATCATATATTGCTCAGCAAATCAAAGAGAATCGTCACATAGTCATACCGGTTGTTGTTCTTATAGTCTTAGGAGGAGTGTCTTGTCACATCCTTCAAGTAGTAGTTGTGTTATTGTACAAGAAATATTATAGAAACAAAATGGATCAGAAGCCTGGGAAGAAGCCAACAAAATTTACCAGGTATTAATTCATGTAGCTAGAAACTATATTATCTAGTAGGTAAATTATATATTATTAACCATTTCACAATGATTGTCTCACCGTTAGTCTCTATTCTCTTTCTTTTCTATTGCTTCCCCTACTGCTCATTCTGTCACTGCTCTGGCCTGTTTGAGGCTGGTGATGCAATTCATATGGTGTAGGTAAGCATTTAAAATAACAGAACAAGTGGTTGCGGTGCAAGTAAACTGAGTATGTTACACAACTAACAAATTGTCCTTATGTAAATTATTATATAGATTGCTATTTGGCCTATAAATTAACACTAGCTAAATCCAAAATATATTATTTAGAAGTTCAATTAACCAGTTCATTTCATATTATAATTTTTCTAACAATTATAATAAATCAAATAACTTGTTGTGGTGTCCTGGTTTAAATTACCCGATGTGATTTTCTTGTTTATGTAGAGCCCATCGATGAGTGGCACCAATGCCAACAGCAAAGCCAGTTGTAACTGCATGTGCCATTAATGAATATGTAGTAATTAATATGGAATAACTTTTTATTGTTAGTTTAAATTAAAATTTAATTAATTAAGTGAAGGACTGAATTTTTAGACACTTAGCTAACTATATCAATCTGCATTACACATGTATCAATGGAGGCCCGTGATGACAATTATGTGCTCTCATAGTTAGTACCTTATGTGAAGTCAAAAGTATAAATAAATACAACAGAATATAACTTATCACCTTGGTGCAATAAAAAGTAAACAAAATGTGTTGAGTTCAAATCGACTCGCTATTCACTTTACCAGCTTTTTCTTTATATCAATGGTAATGTTCAGCACTGCAAGATGACTGCCTTTAGAGATATTGCTGCATAATAGGGATTTTAAGCTATTACTGAGGCTTGAGCTTTAAACCTGGTTTGTGAAACCGTCTTCTAGGAGTAAACAGTATTCAACAAGTATGGTGGACAGCATCCAGATGACAGGTGTATATGCAGTAAACTCCGACACACACACTGCTGATACTCATAGTGTAGTTGTCTTAACCCTTTAGGTTACTTGCATGAGCAAAGTTCCTGACAAATTGTTGAAGTGCTCTCAACTCACTCATTCACTTCTGGTGACTAATCTTCTCTAGCAAGAAGCTTAGGCATATACATGATTGTGAAAAAGAGTATTTCATTATGATGGACAAAGAGTTTCAAGGATGTTGCCGAAACATTAAAAGCAAAGAGAAAAATGTTAGGTAAGCAGGAGAAAGCTGCTGTTTTGAAATCCAATGTATTATAAACAATTTATTGTATACTCAAGTACAACACATGGATTACATTTCACTCTCACACTTGTATTTCACTCACTGAAAATACTTACATATGCTCATAAAAAAACTCCCCAGGTTGCATGCTAACTTGTGCAATAAATTTATATTATATATTATGTATATATATATTATATATATATATATTTATTGCAGCTTTGATATTTTTACTTGAATATTTCCGCATCACGCGAGCGTTCTGTATTCTCCCATATTGTACGGTTTATATTGTACGCTCGTTGTAGCGCGCGCGTAGCGAGTAAAATCAATGAAAATTGTATTGTAACCGGTTGAGAAAAATTTCAAAGAAGCAATAAATCACTTATCACACTCGTCGTACAATATGGGAATGATATTTTACTCTCACGCCACATTTTCACTCGCCTTTGGCTCGTGAAAATATTTTGCGTGCTCGTAAAATATTTTCCCATATTGTACTCTGACTCGTGCTTTAAGTATTATATATATATTATATATATATTGTTTGGGCCCTGCCAAATAAACTGTGAACTGTCGTGAGCACACACCATACACCACACTCTATTTGCACCTAGTACATAGTCATATATCTTTCTCATGCAATTAGCGTTCTTTCTCACTCCCCCTACCAAGATCCTGTGCTCGCCTTCATGGCACTATCTGATTGGTCGACATGAAATCCTCCCCTCACATTTACCCTTCTTCTATTATATGTTTTACTCACACACACTTTATAGTTAGGTTCAGTTTTTTTTTCCATTTCTGTGTACACTGTCAACCTCAGTCTGTTGTGTAATCATTATCTATCTCTTTCTTTTTTGTGCTTGAATCCTGTAAGTCCCTATTCTGTATTTCTTTTTGTGAAAGACATCTATTCTTCAGCTATTTCTTTTTTGTCCTTGTAGTCCCCTTGATGTGTGTTTCTTTATTATAACGTTTGTGTCATAGTTAAGAACTTTATTCTTTGGTAGTTAATTTCCGAGGGTGCGACTAACAGTCCATCCGTATCTAATAGTAGATTAAGTGAGCTAAGATGGAACAACACAAACAAAATATAGTTATTAATATGTGATCTTTCACTTTCAAGACCCTAGATTCAATACAATATGTTTAGAACTACATGACACAATCTCAGTTTAAATAAGACCTTTAATGATGATAACATTATTTAGGCGGAAACTATTTGTTTACTAATTCTGCATACTGAAACTTAATGATTCATAGCACATTCTGACAGACATGAAGACTGATTATTTATTTCAATTTTCTGTTTAAAAACTGACTTTAGTATATATGGTGAATGAAAAAGTCAAGCAGTTAGTGCAACAGAATGGACCACAAACTTTTCATGAGATTGGTTAAATTTATTAGTTTATTTATTACAGCAGTAGGAGAGCTGGACCTAGCTGGACAGCCTCTAAATACTGATCGTCCAATATGGTCTCAAAGAGTCAACAACTCTTGGCAATGTGGAGCTGACTATCGTTTATCAGTATCATGTGCCGACAATTCCACTGTTATCAAGATACCACGATGTTACTGCATGTATTATGACAAAGAAGCTGATCAAACACAGCTGGGATATTGCCTGACTACATGCTTTAATGTCAACCGAACCCTTCACATTAGACTCAAAAGATATTCTGTAGCTGATGGCAACCAGTTTAACCTAGACATGTGCAGTAAAAGTGCGGGATCATTTGTGACCAATAAAGTGGGAAGGTTTTGCGGTAATTGTAAGGAAGGATTTGGGCTAGACCTCAACACTAACCGTCTATCCAAGTGCATTCCTTGCACTAACCAGAATATCGCTGGTAACTTACTAAAGCATCTTGCTGCCACTCTTATACCAATGGGAATATTATTTTTTATCTTGGTCACTGCAAAGATTCCTATTATTAGCAGTAAACTGAATGGTGTTGTGTTGGTTTTGTTGTCCTCCATTATCCTTGAAACAACCATAAACACTTGGTTTGACACTCATGCTGTAACTTCCAAAGAAATTGTTGGCATAAAGATTTTTAAATTATTCATGCAGCTTATAAATTTGTCTTTTTTCCAAGACTTCTATCCTCCAAATTGTCTTGGCCCTCAATTCAGTGTTTTACACATTGTTGCAATAGATTATGTGGTAGCTGTATTTCCTTTCTTTCTCATATTCATGTCATACATTTTAATCAAGATGTATGATAAAAATGTGACTATTCTTGTACTGGCTTGGAAGCCAGTTAAATATATTCTGGATTACTTGTACTCCAATGATGCTCCCAAAAGCTCATTAGTAGAAGTCTTTGCATCTTATATTACTCTATCCAGCGTGAAGATTCTGACAATTTCCCTCACACTTCTGTCCTCCATAAAAGTATACAATGATCAAGGTCAAGCACTCAACAAAAGGTACTTATATATTGATGCCAGCATTGAGTTCTGTGGACCTCAACATC